>JAANMX010000051.1_pt1 | contig 124762 bp, 126 predicted proteins | sample 7279681 | NCBI WGS metagenome assembly JAANMX01 (sample SAMN14094542, study PRJNA606508) | bioreactor metagenome | isolation source: A lab-scale SPAN reactor treating ammonium-rich wastewater day 351 | place: Ireland: Galway | collected 2018-01-01 | reverse complement strand
TTTTGCTGGCTATGCCCCTGATCGGCCTGGGTCTCTTCTTCGTCCTACCCTTTTCCACGGCATTGCTGCTCTATCTCATCGTCGTCGCCCTTTCTCTGCTGCTCTACACCAAAATTGTGGAGGCTATGCACGTCCCGGTATTGACAGGCTCCGAAGCGCTGATAGGGCAAATTGTGACGACGGAGGCCGATGGCTCCATCCACTGGCAGGGGGAGTGGTGGGCTGCAACACCAGCCTTTCCCGCCCAACAGGTACGCATCATCGGTATCCAGGGCTTGAAGGTGCAGGTAATTCCGGTGATGGATGCGAACCATCCATCACGCGTAACAACCAGTGCAGACACAATATCCCCCTAAAGTGTTCACAACCTCTTCACAGATGGCAGGTATACTGGAAGACAGAAAGGCTTGTATGAATTGGGTGATCGGGCATAACGGAAGGAGATAGGCAATGATGGGGTGGGACTACGGCGTTTGGGGTTGGGGATGGATGATCTTTGGCAGCTTGATGATGGTGCTTTTCTGGGGTGGGCTGATTGCCCTGGTTGTGTTGGCTGTACGCGGGTTGACCAGCGGCAATCAACGACAGGGGAGTGATCGGGCCGAGTCTGCGCCTTCCAGCAGCCCGCTGGATATCCTCCAGACCCGCTACGCCAAAGGCGAGATCACCCGTGAGGAATTTGAGCAAATTCGCGACGACTTGAAGCGGTCGTCTATCGTATAGAGGAGAAAGGATATGATGTTCGGTGGTGGTATGCTTTTGGGATGGCTTTTGCCGGTATTGCTGCTGGTGTTAGGTGGCATATGGCTCTTCAACAATACATCCGGTCGCCGGCCCGAGAACGACGACTTCACCCAGCACAGTCGGGAGAAGAGCGCATCCGAGATTCTGGGTGAACGCTATGCCCGGGGAGAAATCACCCAGAGCGAATACACGGAAATGTCTGAAGCTCTGAGACGGTAGCCATAGGATAGGCCAATTTTCCCTGTGTCTCCACGACGGACAGTTCTGTCGCGGAGACACAGTTTTGTGTAGAATTTATGAACGAACAAACAGAGCAAGGAGTCTTTCACATGAACGCTCAGTATGGATTTGGTGTAGACATGCCCGTGGCCTACGACCAGGCGATTCCGCTGGTAGTCGAGGCCCTGAAAGCCGAGGGCTTCGGCGTGTTGACGGAGATCGATGTCAAAGCGACGATGAAAAAGAAGCTGGATGTGGACGTGCAGCCCTACGTGATTCTGGGCGCGTGCAACCCGAAGCTGGCCTACCAGGGCTTGCAGGCCGAGCCGGAACTGGGCCTGCTGCTGCCCTGCAATGTGATCGTCTACGACAGCGGCGACGGCAGCAGCCGGATCAGTATTGTGGACCCGCTGCAAATGCTGGGCGTGGTGGAGAACCCCGCCTTGCAGCCCGTGGCCGATGAAGCCAACAGCCGTCTGCGCCGGGTGGCCGCCGCGCTGGCAAAAGCTGTGCCCGCCTGATCTGGGAGGATCTCCGATGAAACGATTGACACTTTTCGTAACCACTGCGCTGATGGCTTTTCTGTTGCTGGCGGCCTGTGGCGGCACAGCTCCGCCTGCTGCCCCAGCGAACGACAACCCGGCCTCAGCCGCAGCCCTGCCGGCAAAGGCCAAAAACAGCGACGGCTATGTGGACATTTCAGTGGCGGAACTGGCCCCGGTTCTGGAACAGAACCATAACTTCACTCTGGTCAATGTCCACATTCCCTACGCCGGTGAACTGCCCAAGACCGATCTGCTCATCCCCTTCAACGAGATAATGACCAATCTGGACCAATTGCCCGCCAAAGACGCCCCGATTGTCATCTACTGTCGCAGCGGCAATATGAGCGCCCAGGCCGCCACTGAACTGGCCGCGGCCGGTTACACCCAAGTTTACGAGTTGGACGGCGGGACCAACGCCTGGCAGTCCGCGGGGTATACGCTCCTGGATAGATAGACCGCCAAGCCGCCAACAACCGCAGAGAATGCCGCACGCAAGCGCCAGCCCGATGAGTGGGTTGGCGCTTGCGTCTTTGTGCGCTGAATGCCCCGTGTCAGTGCCGCGTCGGACAGTTATCCAAAAATCCCCCCTTGACATTCGAGCGGCTTGAAGGTTTATACTGACAGTAGCCCCACTACCAGAGTGAGAGAAAGGAATGGTTGCGTGCATATCCGCGATTTGGCCCGCCAGACCGATGTGAACCCCTCGACAATTCGCTACTACGAACAAATCGGCATCCTGCCCCCCGCCCAGCGCGCGCCCAATGGCTACCGGGCCTATCAGCCCGACGACGTGGAGCGGCTGCGTTTCATCGCCCAGGCGCGCACGCTGGACTTCAGTCTGGACGAAATCCGCGAGATGCTGGCCTTTCGCGAGCGGGGAGAGGCGCCCTGCGCTTTTGTGCTAAGGCAGATCGACGGCAAACTGGCCGAGATCGACCAGCGCATCGCCGCACTGCAACAGATGAAGGCCGATCTGCGCCACTTGCAAGCCGAGGCCGCCGAGATTCCCCTCACAGCCATCGCCGCCAGCGGTTGTGTCTGTCATCTTATCGAAAACCATTCTTCTTCCCAACGGAGGCAACAATGACCGTCGAAACTACTCGCCTGCGCGTGACCGGTGACCACACAATGCACTGCGCTGGTTGTGCACGCGGTGTCCAATTCGTTCTGCACCAATTGCCTGGCGTGCGACAAGTGGACGCCGACTACCGCACTCAGGAAATCCGTGTGATGTTGGACCCCACCGCCGCGACTGTTGAACAACTCCAGGCCCAACTGGACGGGATCGGGTATCGGGCGCAGCCGGTATGAGCGAATCCCTGCCGCTCTTTCTCGCGCCCATTCTGCTGGGCATCGCTGGGGCCTTCACCCCCTGCGCGCTGGGCGTCAATGCGGTCTTTCTGAGCACAGTCCTGGGCAAGAGCCGCGCCCGTCGCCTGCGCGAGTGGGCCATCTTTGCCGTGGCCCGGGCCGGTCTGCTTACACTGCTGGGGTTGGCCTTCGGTCTGCTGGGACAGGCCGTGCAGGGATACGCCTGGGGTTTTCAAGTCACAGTCAATATCGGGATGATTCTATTGGGCACGCTCTTTATCGTCCACTCCCTGCGCCCCTTCCCCCTGCCCGGTTTTAGCCTGGCATCCAACCGCGCCCCCACCTCCGATCTTGGCGTGGCCGGTCTGGGCGCGCTCTTTGGGCTGGACATCACTGCCTGCATCGGGCCGTTTGTGCTGGCCCTGCTGGCGCGCACAGTGCTCATCGGCAACTGGTGGAGCGGCGGGCTGGTGCTCTTTCTCTTTGGCGTCAGCCTGAGCCTGCCCCTGCTGGCCGCGATTCTGACCGAGCGCACGGGCCAATGGCTGATGGATGTGGCCCGGCGACGACGGATGCTCTTTTTCCTGGTGGGCGGCGGATTTCTGATTCTGCTGGGCGCGGCTGAGTTGTGGCTCTCCGCGGCCGGGCGCTATGGATAAAACTCAATGACTCTGGCAAAACTACAGGTGCAAGTAGGCGGGATGAGCTGCTCCTTCTGCACCGCCACAATCGAGCGGGCGATTGGCCGGATGGAAGGCGTGGCCTCTGTCAACGTCAGTCTGGCCCACGAGGACGCGCTCATCCAATACGACCCAGCCCAGCGTACACCGGACGATCTGCTGGGCACGTTACGCAGTCTGGGCTACACCATTCGCGACGCCGACAAAGTGCGGGCTTACGAACAGCAGGTCGAGGAATTGGCTGCGGAAGGCAAGCGTCTGCGGGTGACGGGTCTGCTGGTCGCGGTTTCGATGCTGGTGATGATCCCGATGTGGCTGGGGGCTACGGAGCGCTGGCTGCAATGGGCGATGCTCGCCCTGGCCCTGCTGACAGTTTTTGGAGTGGGTCGGGCCATTTTGTCAATGGCTTTCCACTCCCTGCGCCGGGGCATTCTCAACCAGCACGTCCTGCTGGAACTGGGCGCGTTTGCCGGTCTGTTGGGCGGGCTGTTCGGTCTCTACGGCCAATGGGCTGGGGTCTCCATTCTGGCCCGTTTCCCGGTGGGTGATTTTTTCGGCGTGGCCGTCTTTGTCACCAGCTACCACATCCTCTCCGGCTACGTCTCCCTGCTGGTGCGGGCCAGGGCGTCGCAGGCCGTGCGTCGTCTGCTGGCGCTCCAGCCCGACACCGCCCAAGTGGTGCGGGACGACGGACGGGAAGAGGAGGTGTCGCTGGCCGCGCTGGGGGTGGGCGACCGGGTGCGGGTGCGCCCCGGCGAGCGCATCCCTGTGGATGGGATTGTCCTCACGGGCCTTTCCAGCGTGGATGAGAGTATCGTCACCGGCGAGTCGTTGCCCGTGGACAAGCAGCCGGGCAGCGCAGTCATCGGCGGGGCCATCAACCAGACCGGCAGCCTGCTGGTGGAGGTCAGCCGCATCGGGGAGGAAAGTTTTCTCTACCAGGTGGCCCGTTCGATTGAAGAAGCCCGCGCCCTGAAGCCCAACATTTTGCTGGTGGTGGACCAAATTTTGCGCTTTTATGTGCCAGGGGTAATTCTGGTGGCTGCCGGGGCGCTCCTCTTCTGGGTGGCGGGCGGCTGGCTGGTGGCTGGAGAGCCAGCGATTGCCAGGGCAGTCTACGCCGCGCTGGCCGTCTTTGTGATGGGCTACCCCTGCGCGCTGGGGATGGCCTCTCCCCTGGCGATGATCCGGGGCGGGGGCGAGGCCGCCCAGCGGGGCATTCTGATGCGCTCGGCGGCCTCCTTTCAAATTTTGCGCCAGATCGATACGATTCTGCTGGACAAGACGGGCACGCTGACGGTGGGCAAACCCCAGGTAGTGGAAGTTGTGATCGTAGGCGAAGGAGACGAAACTGACTTGCTACGGTTGGCGGCTTCGGTCGAACTCTTCTCCGAGCATCCCCTGGCCCGGGCCGTCTTTCGCCACGCGCTCCAGGCCGGGATCGAGCCGGTGGATGCCGAGGATTTTCAGGCCGAAGCGGGCAAAGGGGTCGCAGCACAGGTGGAAGATCGCCGGGTGCAGGTGGGCAGCCTGCGCTTTCTGGCCGGGGCGGGCATCACAACCGTTGATTTGAGCAAAACCATCGCAGCCCAAGAGCAGTTGGGGCGCACGGTCATCGGCGTGGCCGCGGATGGGAAACTGCTGGGGCTATTCGCCATTGCCGACGCGCCCAAAGCCGACGCCCGCCAGACGGTTCAGGCGCTGCGCAGCCTGGACATTCGGCCTGTGATGTTGACCGGTGACAATCCGGCGACGGCGCGGGCGGTGGCCGAGGCGTTGGGGATTGAGGAGGTCATCGCCCGGGTGTTGCCCCAGGAAAAGGCCGAAGTTGTGCGGCGCTTTCAGGCCCAGGGCAAACGGGTGGCGATGGTGGGTGACGGCATCAACGACGCGCCGGCGCTGGTGCAAGCAGATGTGGGCATCGCCATCGGCGCCGGCACGGACATCGCCATCGAATCATCGGATGTGGTGCTGGTGGGCGAACGGCTGGCCGCGGTGACCGAAGCCTACGCTATCAGCCGCACTTCCTACCGCAAGACGATGCAGAACCTGGCCCTGGCCTTCGCCTTCAACGGCGTGGGCATTCCCCTGGCCGCCACCGGGCTGCTGCACCCCATCTGGGCGATGATTGCCATGGTCGCCAGCGTCAGCACAGTCCTGCTCAACTCCTTTGGCGGGCGGCTGTGGGGGGGAACAGGGGGACAAGGAGACAGGGAGAAGGGGAGACAGCCTGTCGCATCGTCGGTTGCGCAGAAATAGTCGAGAGGAGCGATAGCAATGAATTTTCAATTTGCCGGTTCACGCACCACGCACCAGGCACTACGCCGCGGCCTGGCCCTATTCTGCTTCTCTCTCCTGGTCTGGTCCCTGCTGACTGCCTGCTCTCTGCCCCAGTCGCCCTTTGCGCCGGGCGCAACCGACCCAATGGCCGAGGCAGACTCGATGGGTCCAGGCGATGGACGGATGACCCAGGACTTTGCGCCGCTGGTCGGCGGCATCTACAACGGCGGCGATCTTTTCTTTATCCACACCGAATCCTCAGATGCGGATGTAGCCCAGATGTTGACGGAGATGATGGGCGGCGTGCAAGTGACGCTCGTGCCGGAACTGGCCGCCGCGCCGCCAGACCTGATGGCCCAACTCTACGTCTTCACTAATGGCGTCGAGGGCAACGGTCCCTTCGGCTTCCAGAAGGACATCTTCGATTCCGTCCCCGGCGACCCGGCCTATCGTCCCCTGCGTCATCTGAATCTGGTGGGATGGAATACAGGCGCGGCCCCGCGCACCCTCAACAGTGTGGCCGAGGTGGAAGCAGCCCAGACCGCCGGGGAAGTCAGCATCACCCAGCCGGGTATCATCGTCAATATGCCCGTCCTCATCTGGCCGGGCGGCTCGCGCTAACAGATGTGGCGGGCATATCCTATGCGAATAGAAAAGCACCGACTTGCACCAGCGGTCGGTGCTTTTCTATTGAGTGCCCGTTTTCAGAGCAGACCTGCCAGGTTTCGGAAAACCTGGCAGGTCTGGGACGTCCGAACAAAATTGCCCCTTGACTCTGTAGTACACTACAGGGTATAGACTGTTGTCATCTGGACGCCAAAGGAGCATAGAATGCCAAAACCGCTGACAATCGGACGCGTCGCCAAGCAAGCCGACATTCACATCGAAACCATCCGCTACTACGAACGGCGCGGCCTGCTGCCCGATCCGCCACGCACCGAGGCTGGCTATCGGCAGTATGACGCCGAGAGCGTCACCCGTCTACGTTTTATCAAAGAGGCCCAGGCGTTGGGATTTACGCTGGAAGAAATTCAGGGGTTGCTGGCTCTGCGCGTGGACAAAGAGACCTCCTGCGAGGATGTGCGCCGCCAGGCCGAACACAAAGTAGCGGACATCGAAGCCAAAATCAGCGCCCTGCAAGCCATGCACGACGCCCTGCAGGAGATGATCGGGGCCTGCGCCCAGGGCGGACCCAGCGGCGAATGTCCATTATTGGAAACGCTCGAACGCCACGCACAGGAAAGGTAGCGTGTCGAGTCCGATTCGGAAACAGGAAAGGAAATTTCCATGCCCGATCGTTGCGCACCGAATGCCAATGTCGTAGAGATCCGCGGTGCGGGGGCTGACAATTACTGCGCGGTCACGCCGGCCCAAACCCATACTACCGGCCAGACAATCTGTCCGATCTGCGGCAAGAAGGGTAAGAGCGTGGACACCCAAACCGTCAAAGCAATGTTGAATGTGAGTCTGGCTATGTTGACATCAGACGCCTATCGCTTCTGCCGCAACGCAAACTGTGAGGTTGTCTATTTTGGCAACGGCAGTGATATTTACGGCGAAGACGATCTGCGCGAGCGGGTGCATCAGAAGCACCCGAATGCGGCCGACGTCTTCGTCTGCTATTGCTTCCGCCACACACCGGATAGCATCCGCCAGGAGCTTCTCCTCAGCAGAAAAAGCATTATTCTCGAACAGATAAACGCCGGTGTCCTGGCCGGTCAATGCGCCTGTGAAATCCGTAATCCCCAGGGCAGTTGCTGCCTGGGGAATGTCCAAAATACAGTCAAACACATTCAGGCGTCACTGCTCCCGCTGGGACATGAAAAAACGCCCTGACCGTGCGGTCAGGGCGTTTGATTTGAGACATCAGAGCAGAGCAAGCTGTACACAGATCTTTTCCTGAGGAAGAGGTTCGAGGCGAACACTCTCCTGCGTCGGGCTGCCCCAGGTGCGGGTGGTGGTGCGCGTGTCGGGTTTGAGCAAACCGGCCAGACCCGTAGCAGCCAACCGTTCCCCGGTCAGGACCCGTTGGGCCAGCTCGGCCAGGAAGTCGCCGTCGCCCGCTTCCTCGGTGATGGCACTGGCCGCATTGTCCCCGTAGAGGAGCAGAGCGGCTTTGAGCTTCTCACCCATCAGGGCCAGGGCCGCCTCTTCCAGTGTATTCTGGTAGACGGCATAGACCACCTTCACGGCCTGGGTCTGGCCCAGCCGCCACACCCGGCGCATGGCCTGCCATAGGGTGTAGAGCGACCATTCGATTTCGAAGAAGATGCAGGTAGCAAAATCAACCAAATCCAGTCCCGTCTCCACCTTACGGGGGTTGACGATGAGCACATCCAGCACGCCGGCGTGGGCGGCTATCCAGCCTTCCCGTTTGGCCGGGGCCAGGGAGGCGGGCAGGACCTGGGCGCGTAGCCCGGCTCTGCTCAGCACCTGGACGATGCGGGGCTGGATATCCCGTTCCCCGGTCTGGCGCACATAGACCAAGACTTTGCGTCTCTGGGCGGCCTCCGTGCGGCAGAAGTCCACCAGCCAGGCTTCCTTGGGCAGCAGTTCGTCGAGGGCGGTCACGGCTTCCAGCTTGCAGACCGTCTCTCGGACTTTGCCTGCTGGCGTGTTGCGGTGGCGCACCACCCATTCGGAACGGAAGCAGGAGTTGGGTCGGGCCAGACAGTTCTGCAGCCAGACCGAAACCCAGCCCACATCCCCGTTCTGCCGTCCCTCCTGCATGTGGCGGCGCAGGTCGTCGTCCAGCTTCCTGACCTGCTCCTTCTGGGCCGCGGTCATGGAGAGGCGTACCACCTCCTCGCCATAGGCGGGCATCTCGTAGCCCAGGTCAGCGACCTTGGCGAAGATAGCGCCGGGCAGGACGTGCTGGACAATCTGGGGCGCAATACCGGGCAGTTCCCTGGCCCGGTTGACATAGCGCCGATTGCCGCCGTAGACCCCATCGCCCTGGGCCGACTCCTTCTTGACCGTCCATTCCAGCCGCCCATAGATTTGCGACCAGCGGGTCTCGTCGTGGAAGGCGAATTCCCGACGCACCTGTCCATCCAGGCGGTAGAGAAGCCAGAAGATGGAGGTGGACTTGCCCCCGAAGAAAGTGCCGGTCAGGGTCAGGGTACGGCCACAGGCCTGGACCAGATGCTGGAAAGCCCGGCCCTGGTCGCTGGATTTGGCCTTGAACTGATGCACCTCGTCCGCGATGAGCAAGCGGAAGAAGCCAGGCAGCTTGCGACGGATGGCGTCGGCCAGGGGCCAGCGGCGCAGCCCTTCAAACTGGTAGAGCGGCTCGCCGCAGGAGCAGGTGCGTCGTTTGCGGCCCAACTCCGCTTCTGTGATGGGCAGATCGTCGCTGTCAGTCAGGACTTCCCCGCAGGCGGGGCAGGCCAGAGCCTTTGCGCTTGCGCCTTCGACGATGCGTCGTTGCACCGTGGCGTGACGCCAGCCGGGACCCAGTTTGGCCCGCTCTTTGGAGAGGACCGCGGCTATCTTCTGGCCTGGACGGTAACTCGCCGCCAGCTTCCAGAGGTCAGTCAGGGAATCAAGGATGACGCCCTGGCTGCCGGGGATGGCCTGCTCTACCTCCCGTTTCCACTTGCCCACCAGATGGCCGGGGCAGAGGATCAGCACCGGCCAGGCGTTGAGCAGGTGAGCAGTGGCCAGGGAGGATGCCGACTTGCCAAAGCCCATTTCTGCCACCAGATGGGCGTGTCCCTGGTTGCGGATGGCCCGACTGGCCGCGATAGCCACATGGCGCTGGGCGTCGAGAAGACCGCTGACTGTGCGACCGGGCAACCGTTTGCCGGGCAGGAGTCCGTCGAGAGCCTGCCATTCTTCCGGCGTGGGTTGGTCATAGAGGGGCTGGTGGCGCTGCTGGATGAGCCGGGCCATATGGCCGCCGTGCTCTTCCAGAAAGGCTTCCAGCTTCTCGGCCTGTTCGATGACCTGATAGGTCCCCTGGCTGTCCAGGGTGAAGACCCGAGTCACGAACTTCTCGCGCAGGGTCTCGCTCTCGTCATCGCCCTGACGCTGCTTCCCCTCATCCTCCACTGCCTCCACTATCTTCACTGCCCGGCCCTTGGCCACCAGACCGCCGGGCAGGCGGGTGGTGCCCATCAGACCGGAGGCCAGGAGCATAGCCAGATGGCCCCGGCGCAGGGGGGTGATGGGGCGGAAGGCGGCAGCCTGCGCGACCCGTTGGAAGTCCAGCCAGCCATGTGACTGGTGGACACCGTGGCGAACGCAGAGTTCGGCCGCTTCTTCCGGGGTGAGGTGGCTCTTGCGGAAGAGGAAGCGCTCCACGGCCACGGACGGCAAATGGTAGACTTCCTCGGCCTCGTCCAGGGGCGGAGGCATTTCCTCCCCGGCGTAGGCGTGCAACCGGGCGGCTGTCTCGCTGTCGGGGACGGGCTTGGCCCGCCGCACGCCCAGACAGACTACCTGCCGGAAGGGTTCGTACTCCCCATCAGACAGACGCCAGACGTTCAGCTTCTCGCAGTGGGCGGACAGCAGGCGCATGGCCTTCTGGTCTCCCAGAATCGAACGGGGAACCAGGTAGACCAGCACCCCGCCAGGGGCCAGTTTGTCGATAGTGGCCTGCAGGAAGCGATACTCCATGCGTTGGCGTTTGCTCTCGCCCTGGCCCACTTTCCCTTCGACAGGCTCAGGACGAGACCAGTCGTAGGGTGGGTTGAGCCAGAGGAGGGCATAGCCGCGGCGGCGGGTAGTCACATCCCACCAGTCGGCGCAGAGGGTGTGGTCGAGTACTTGGGCGACTTTGACAGCTCGCTCCGTACCCAGTTCCACACCGTAGCTTTCGGGCTGTGCCCCCTGCTGTCGCAGATGTTCCGCTACAGTAGCCAGGGCCTCGCCTTCCCCCGCGCAGGGGTCGAGCAGGCGTAGATGGCTGCCCGGCGCTGGACGCAGCAGGCGGGTCAGCAGTTCCAGTGTGACAGGGGGTGTGGGGTAGTAGCCCATTTTTTCGATACCGGCGATGCGCATTGTGTGTTCTCCTGTGGGGATAGGTTGCAAGTTGCACGTGGCAAGTTGCAGGTGATGTGTGTCGATCTCTTGTGGGGTGTGGGACGGGTGATAGGTCACAAGTGGCAGGTGGCAGGTGGCAAGCATCTCGACTTGCAACTTGCCACCTGCATACCTGCAACTCCTACATCTTCAACAGCCCCCTCTCCTTCAGACTGACCCAGCGCTCCCGGCTGATGACCAGGTGGTCCAGCACTTCGATGTCCAGGAGATTGCCCGCTTCGACGATACGTTTCGTCACCTGTACATCTTCCGGGCTGGGGGTGGGATCGCCGCTGGGGTGGTTGTGGGCCAGGATGACGGCGACCGACTGGTCGCGGATCGCCTCCCGAAAGAGTTCGGCGATGCGCACCACCGCGCAGCCCACATTGCCCACGTAGACGGTGACCATACGCTGGACCCGGCACTTGGTGTCCAGCAGAAGTACCCGCAGCTCTTCCTGTTCCAGCCAGCCCATCTCCTGCAACAAGTCCACGGCGTCCTGGGGCGAACGCACCTGGGGCTGTTCGGGCAGAGGCTGGCAGAGACGCCGGCCCAATTCCAGGGCGGAAGTGATGGCCGCGGCCCGGGTGGGGCCGATACCGGCCACGGTTTCCAGTTCAGCCAGGGTGGCCTTGCGCACGGCCTCCAACGACCCGAAGTGGGTGAGGAGGTCGGCGGCCAGGTCCACCCCATCGCCAGCCTGGAGAACCAGGGCCAACAGTTCAGCGGTGGAGAGATGCTCCACTCCATTCCAACTCAGGCGATAGCCCGGCTGGACAAAGAGGGGTAGTTCCAGGATACGGCGACGGTTGCGGCTGTTCACAGGGCCACCTCCCCCTGGCGGATGAGTCGCTGGGTGAGGGTGGTCCAGTCGAAGCTGGCGTCCACGGCCCAGGCCCCGATACAGTCGCCGTAGGCGGAGAGCCGCTTGACTGCGCCTTCGTCTTGGCCCTCCCGCCAAAGCGCTTTGCCCCACTCAGCCAGAACCGGTGTGTCCGTGGCCTGGTTGAGGTAGGCGGTGAAACGGGCTAAGAGCGTGGGCGTCTCCTCCTCCAGCCATCCCGTGAGTTGCTTCTGGCGCTGAAGGTTGTCCAGGAGTGCGGCCGCGGGTCGGCAAGCGAGGAGGATGCCTGGCTCTGTGGATACGAAGAGAGCGTGTTGCCAGTTGGAATCGGGCAGTGCCGCCCAGAACTGACGGCTGTGGGGCAGGGTGAAGGGCTGATAGCCGTTCCACTCCCAACAGCGGGTGTCGGGACGGCTTTTGACCAGACTGGCCCAGATGGATTTGAGCGCGGTCTGTGGGCCTGTGGCCGAGACGTAGACCGCATGGCCTGCGTGCAAGGCCAGACCCAGCGCGGTGACGCCGGTCTGTTTGTTGCTGATGCGTGCTTGTGTGTGCATGGCTCTTTCTCCTGTGGTGGGGAGAAGAGAGCGCAGCTTCGTTCCCCGAAGAACCAGGGCGCGAATGGTGCGCCCCTTCTCCGGGGTTGAGGTGTGTACTGCTCTGCTGATGTCCGCAGAAAACGACAGGCCGGTAGGCCAGCCGTTGCTGCCGGAGTTTGGTAAGGTGCTTCCAGTTTGACAACTGGCGGTCGCCGTCCAGCGTGGGGCTGAACGCCGTTCGTCAGGGGTCAAACTTCGGTTCCTGATCCAGAGCATCCACTCTGAACCAGGAACCGGAGGGGGATGCAGGCGGTAGGGCCAGCATCGGGACGAAAAAGAGGGCAAAAGGCGTGAGAGTGGCAAGTGGCAAGTATGCAGGTGGCAGGTATCACTTGCCACCTGCAATTTGCTACCTGCTACTGATAGGCCGTCTCGTCGGAACCAACAGGCCAACCCGGCAGAAGAAGAGGCGTCGCCTGCTCTGTCTGTCCGGACAGCCGACGGCTGCGGGGAGAGACGGGAGAGGAACGCCGCCCGCCGGGTGTGATCACAACAGCCCGAGGCGCTGTACTGCTTCGGCTGGGACGTTCTTTCTCTTGTCCGCCGCCGGTAATAGCGTGATAGCCAATCACCAGCGCACAGGCAAAGAGAAAGAGAAAAAAGAAGAGAAAGAGTGTGATCGCAATGGGCACGAGGGTAGTGAGGTGCATAGGTTGTGTCTCCTGTAGTTGTGAATGGTGTCGAAGTGTCAGGTGTCGGATGTCGGGTCGTCTTGCGACGACACATGACACTCGACACTCGATACCAATCGTTGTTTGTCATCCGCTACGCGGTGTGAGCAGCGCCAGCACCTGCCCCAGATGGCGCAAGTCCTTCAACACTACCTGTCGGCTACTCCACGGGGCGGCCCGTTGGGGATCGCCGGCGGGAATAATGAGAGCGCTGGTGCGTACGAGATCGCCGGGCAGTACGCAGTCGGGCACATCACCCGCGCCGTCGGTAAGCACGAGAATGTGGTGTTCCGGGTAGCGTCGCCAGATGTCGCTGAGAAAGCGAAAGCTGGTGCCGCCGCCGGTGCGTTGCATCTGCTCCTTGAACTCCGGAGCCAGGGCCAGACTATCTTTGCTGGTGGTCCAGGCGTAGTCGCCAAAGACGACGCCGACCACCTGACCACCCGTATTCTGCACGGCCAGGGCCAAGGCTTGCGCGGCCAGTTGAGCCACGTGCCACTTAGACGAACCGTTGCTGCCGGGTGAGACGCCGCCCATACTGCCGCTGGCATCCACACAGACAACCAGTTTGGTGGCTGGGTGGGTACGGCCCGGCAGACGCAGACGGAAGGGAATGACCTCCCTCACCGCGGCCCGCCGTTGAAAGCGGCCCGGGGCTACCACCTCGGCCACAGCTTGACGCCCGGTGAAGTGGGGGCGTAGACGACGGCTGAGGACTTCGGCATCGGGCAGGAAAGAAGCCGAGACTGAACGCAGCACCTGCACCTCCTCCACATGACCGCCGCTGGCTCCACCCAGATTGCCCAGGGCCTCCCGGCGCAACACTTGCAGCAGCACATCCTTGACAAAGGAAGGCCAGTCGCCCATGCCATCCGGGAAACGGGGCACGGGTGCAGTACGCAGTTCTGGGAAGTCTTGTATGATCTGGGTTAGTGCCTGGGGCAACTGCTCTGTGGGGCAGGTGCGGAAGTCATCCAGCGCCTGCAGAAAGCCCAAACTCTGGGATTGGTCCGGGCAGATGCGGGGCAGGTTGTCTGGGTAGAAGGGTAGCAATGGCCTGCCGTGGCGTCCCCACAGGGCCAGATGACCGGCGGCCTCCGTGAAGTTGTTGGCCTGGGCGATGGCTGCTTCGTAGTCAGCCTGCAGATCTTTGTGTACTGCGTGGCGCACCGAGGCCAGGGGTTGACGAAAGGCGGGGAAGATGGACTCCACCAGACTTTCACCCTGGATGTCGATGGCCACATTCGAGAGCCAGTGGGGGATGCGTTCTGTCTCCTCCACCTGCTCGATTTCGTCCAGGGGTTGCAGGAAGTGGCTGATCTCGTGGGCCAGCAGTCCGATGGCTACGGGCAGGTTCTCTGCCACTGTAACCCCGTGAAAGCAGGTGGGCATACAGATGTAGACCCGGCCATCGGTGGCCGCGGTCTCCGCTTCGTCACTGATAACCACCCCCACCCGTACCAGACGCACGCTGTTGGGCGCGACCGCAGCGAAGATTTGATTGGCCGCGGATTCGAGAGTTGTGATTGTGGATTGATTACTCATGAGTGTCTCCTGTAGGAGAGAAGGCAAAAGGAGGAAGGGAAAGGCAAAAGGACGGACGTACCGCAGCCCAACTGCTCTTGCATTCCCATTCCGAAGAGGAAGAAGAAAAGCCTCATCTCCCCAACCACTTTTTGCCTTCTCCTTTTGCCTTTACAAACTGACGCCGATTCCCTCGACCACCGCCTTGAATCCCTGTGCGGCGGCCCTGTCCACGGCATTAAGGCGCACCAGATAGGCGCGTAGGATAGCCGCGTCCTGGGGGTCTCGGGCCCGGGTCAGAGCCTGGTACTCGATGGGCAGCGGCAGTTCGCCTTGGGATACCCCGTGCCAGGAGGCGCGGATGGCGTCGCTGAGCGGGGAATCGAAGAGGGCGGCCACTGTCTCATCGAGGCTGACGGGCAGGGGCCAGACCCGGCGAATCAGGGCGGGGTCGGGCAGACTGCCCCAGGGGTTGGCAGCCAGAGCCATGTGTATCCTGGCGACCGGTGCCCATTCGACGCCCCAGAGGGGCGCTTCGACCAGACGCACCGGTTCGTGTGTGGGGATGCCCATAGCCCTGGCTACAGAGACAGGGGTACTCTGCACAGGCCGCATGAGCAGGTCCAACGCCCGTGTGTTGAAGCGATAGGCCTCGTCGAAAAAGAGGCAGATATCTGCCCCTTCCCGCGCCCGGCGGAAGGCTCGCGCCAGCACACCGGGCTGCTCCATGTGGTCCGTACGCAGCCCCAGCAGGTCGGCGTCGGCGAAGGACTCGGAACCCGCAATCTCCTCGAAGCCCCAGCCGTTGCGGACAGCTACCAGGCGTACAGCGCTGGTCTTGCCGCAGCCGGTCGGCCCGATGAGGAAGGGAATCTCCCCGGCCAGCAGACAGGCTTCCACCAGATCGGCCAGCCCGGCAATGGCATTGCCGACGGCAGTGCGTACCCGATCCCGGAAGCTGCTCGGCTGCATATCGAAGTCGGGCAGGTCGGGGTGTGGGTCCGCGGCCGCAAGCGGCTCTGGTTCTACTGTCTGCGCCGGCTGTGCCACTGTGGCCGCGGCCGGAAGACGGTTGTCCGCGTCCTCAGCCAGGGCGATGAGGTGCTTGCAGGCGTAGTGACCGCCCCGTTTCGTGAAGTCGGGACAGGTGCAGATGGCCTTGCCGTTGGCGCAGTCGATCTCCGTGGCATAGTGGCCGGAGACAATGGCGCGGATGCGGGTGGAGTCAGCATGGCTGACAGCCACCCAGCCGTTGCGCAGAATCTCCTGGGAACGGGCCTGGCGTCTAGGTTCGAGGGTGAGTCGCTGGGAAAGGAAAGTTGTGAAGGGTGTAGCTTGAGTGGACATAGATGTGATCTCCTGTGGGCACAGGAAGAAGACCGGGTGAGAGGTGACAGGAGGGGGCAATACCATTCGCGTCGTCAGCGACGTGCCCATTGCCACCGCGCCACCTGGCCTCCCTCTCTGAGAGAAGAAGCGCCCGGGCAGAAAGCCCAGGCGCTCGAAGGGGCAAAATGGGCACGGTAGAGGAATGGGTAATGTGGAATGGCGAATGCAGAATGCAGAATTAATTCCTCATTCATCATTCCGCGTTGGGTTTGGCCCAGGCAGGCAATTGTGGCTGCACGCTGAGCTGCTTGGTCTTGGCATCGTAGGCAACCCACTGCTTGTCCAGCGAGTAGAGAAACCTGCCGATCCCGAACTTCACGCCAGCGCGCTTGAAGGCATCGGAGTAGGCGGACTTGCCGTCTTCTCCCACGCCGACATCGCACTTGGTGACACCGAGGACGGTGAGGCAGCATTCGACCACCACCTCCTTGCCAAAGCTGCCGGTCTGGTCGCCCAGGACGTTGTAGCTGTCGGACCAGTTGTCCGGGCCAACGGTCTCATCCAGACGATCCATGACACAGCGAGCGTCGATGTAGGCGACGGCCATGGCCCGGCTGCCATCTTTGGTCGTAGCCTGGGCCTTCCATCCCACCATCTCGGCGGGGAAGGGGGCCAGCAGTGCTTCCGCCACCTGCTTGCTCCACACGCTCACCCCAGTGGCGGGCGTGGGAAAGGCAGAGGTGGGAGCCGCCGTAGCAGGCTTGCGTCCTTTGCGATGGCCGGGTTTGGCTGCGCCGTTGGGCGACTTGGCCGTGGATGCGGCTGGTGCGGTGCCGTTGACACCGTTGCCGTTGCCATTGGCCACCTGTTTCGTCTGGCTGCGCCAGAGCTTGACCAACTCCACATGCACGCAGGTGGCATCGTCAAACTCGTCGCAGTCGCACGTCCAATGCTTGTCTGCGTCCGTATAGGTCAGCGTGCGTTTGTCATCGTCCCTGGTCAGGGTGAAGACAAAGGCATCGCCCTGCTTGGCATAGGCGATTTCGACCTGGGGCAGTAGCTGGGTCGCGCGCTCCTGTGGGGTTGTGGTGGGAACGGGTGTGGTCATGTGTGGTCTCCTGTGGGGTTGAGCGCAGAAATGGGTAAGCGAAAGAGCGTTGAAGCGAAGTAGCAGACATGCCGCCGATCACCGCTCAAACGCTCTATCGCTCGGCCGCTTTCCTTGCCGCCTCTAAAAAGGAATTTCATCCTCTTCGAGAATGGGGTGGGACTGCTCGGTCCGGGGTGTCTCGTCCGTCTCATTCTCCGGGCGGCTGCCCAGGAAACGGATGGTCTGGGCGGTCACTTCCAGAGATGCCTGGGGCTTGCCTTCCTTGTCGGTCCAGGCGTGGGCATCCTGCATCTCGCCCACAACCAAAACCTGGCGACCTTTGGTCAGATGCTCGGCTGTGATCTCGGCCAGCTTGCGCCAGGCCGTGACCCGAAACCAGGTGGTCTTCTGCTGGCGGTTGCCCTCCTGATCGTTCCAGGATTTGTTGACAGCCAGCGAGAAGCTGGAAACGGGCACACCGCTGGGGGTGTAGCGCATCTCCACATCCGAACCGATATTCCCTACGAGTGTGATTTCCTGATACATTGTGCTTTCTCCTGTTGGTGGGTATGGATAAAATGGAACTCCTGTGGGTGGAGATACGAAATACGGAATACGGGGTACAGCGTTCGTATTACGTACTGCGTATCTCTTATGCGGTTGTTAATGTGCCTATTTGCCCTTTTGACCCTTGGGCCGGATGGCCTGAGAGCCAAAAGAGAGAAGCCCACAGGGGTCTCCCGTACATACGGGAAACGCTTCTCCTGTGGGCTTCTCTCTTCTGGGTCCCAGACGGGCTGGGCTGTGATCGCGTTCGCTATGCGGTTGTATTGTGGAATCGGTTATCTGCCGCTGCTGACAAGCTCACTTTCCACCAGCCAGCGGGCCGCCACGATTTCGGTCATGGTGCGGTGGACGCTGACATCGGGCAGATGTTCCGGCGGGTGTGTACCGTTCCCATTTCCATTGCCGTTGCCATTGCGCCGGTTGGCCTGTTTGTAGAAATCGGCCAGATTTTCGTTCACATCCCGGCTCTGAATCCAGCCATGTACAGTCACGGTCTGGGTACGGGCCAGGGCCAACCCCTGCACAGCCGCGCCGGGAAAGAGGACTGTGATATAGTCGTAATTGCCGCCTCCTTCGGGTCCCCGGTTGGGACGATCCCCGTCCCTGGGCACACTGAGCCGGGCGTAGAGATTGCTGTCGTATATCCAGGTGTATTTCACCACACCGGTCAGATGGACTTCGTTCATACAGCCTTCCTCGTTGTCGTTTACCACTCTTCCAGCCAGATGTCGCTCTGCTTCTCATCCCAGGCCGGGCGCAGGGTGGTCATATCCGTGGCCACGCCCTGGGTTCCGGCAGCCTGGGCTTCGGCGACAAGGGTGCGACGCAGCGCGGGCGAGGGTGCGGCCAAGGCGACGCGTCCTTGCCACTGGGTCAGATTGCGCCACTTGGCCATGCGCCGCTCTACTTCACCGCTGCCCGCTTCCACCTCCACGTATAGGCGTTCGCCCTCCCGCTCCAACAGCACGTCAGGCTGGGAGGGGCTGCTGACATCAACGGGAAGCGTCGGACAGACGGTCGTCTGCCAGCCATGGCTGCGGGCCAGATAGGTAAAGAGACAGACCTGCACCCCATGCCCCTGCTGTTGGGAGCCGCCGTGTTTCTCCTGCAGAGTCTCCCACTCGGAAGAGACGACGGGCTGACCCTGTTTCTGCAACAGCCGTTTGCCCGCTTCACTCAGCCAGACCAGCTTAAGCCGGGTGTTGCCTGTGGTCAGGGTTTCAGTCGCCACCAGTCCGGCGCTGACCAGGCGGGTGATCTGCCGGTTGTCTGTGCCCGACAGTTTGTGGGGCTGGCTGCGTCCCAACCAGCGCCCCAATTCCGTAGCTACCGAACGATGGGCAGCCCAGCCTGTGCGCCCCAGCAGGGCCAAAAACAGCACATCCTGGGGCCAGTTCTCCTGGTTGAGACCCAGCGCACTCTCGTCCAGACGCAGGGAGATGCCGAGTCGTTTGCAGTGGTCTGGCGCATCCTGGGGCAGTGGACTGAGGACGACTGCGGACGCAAGCGGCTCGGCTTCCCTGTCCGCCGCATCACCCTCAGACGGCACTTCTGGCACAGGTGGCGGCAGTGAGGCCGTCTCTGCCGGCAGCTTCGGTTCCGGCTCCTTTTCTGGCGCAGTGGCCCACCGGTCGTTCTGGTGTCGGGCCAGGAGTGGGGGCAAGCTCTCGGCAAAGAAGCCATTCCACGCCTCCGGTGTAGCCTGTTGGGCAAAGAGCGGGTCCCGGCGTTTGCGTTCATCGAGCAGGTGGGGCGCTATCTGCTGGGCCAGCCGTTCCAACAGCTTCCGGTAGGCGTTCAGCAGGGACTGATCCATCTGGCGCAGCTTGCGTTCCTCCGCCAGCAGTTGGCTCCACGTCGTCTGATAGGGGCTGTGGTTCCACGTCATCCCCATGGTTCTCCAGAGTGCGCAGCCGGGCAACAGCGGTTGTATAGGCGTCCAATGTCTGTGCGTAGGCGACTGTGCCCGCGGCATAGCGGGCAGCCAGGGCCGCTGCTTCGATGGCAGACTGGCGGGCGGGTGCAGTGGCCGATGCGCCTGTGCGCTGGCGGGCATAGACACCCTGGGCCAGCAGCATAGCCGTCACCGGGTCCGGACGTTCCTCGGCCAACAGGCGGCTGAGTTGGGCCACGTCCTTCTGCAGGGCGACGGTCTCCTGTCGGGCCTGTCGGGCCAACTGGATAGCGGCCCAGCGTTCGGGCGTGAGCAATACCACCTCGCCTGCATCCTGGGGGGTGACGAAATAGCCCAGACTGCCCAGCCCCAAACAGAGCAGGAGCAGCGCGGCGACAACGCCTTGTGTTGTGTTGGAGGGCAGGGAGATTTCCATCTGCATCGTAGTACACCGCCCTACTGGGCCACCATCCGCACCCGGCTGTCCACAGCGCGGTGAATGGTGAGCGCTGGCGTCAACCCGAAGAAGACAGTCAGTGTGCCCTCCCCTTCCACATGCAGACGCTGGGTAGACGGGTTGTAGCCAAAGTTTGTCAAGAGCGGCTGATAGCCCCGCCAGGCCAGGTCCTGGGTATTGAGGATGAAGAGCGCGCCCGACTCATAGTAGAGGCAGACATCGACCAGGCGCACCTGGCCGCTCTGCTCGAAGTGGCCCATATCCAGACAGGTGTTGACCAGCCCCTGGCCCGTCGTCTCCAATGCCTGGCTCAACTGGCCGCTCAACCGGAAGTAGCGGGGAATGTCGATGGTCAGACTGGCCAGGGGGAGCATGACAGTGACGATCACAATGGCGCTCCAAACCATGTCTGCCCTACTGTCAACAATCCAGCTTCGGGTATGACAACCGACCGCGGACCACAGACGGCGGAAAGCACGTTGTATGGGGCTGTCTGCGGTCTGCCGTCGGCGGTCGTCACCCATTCCCATTACCAGCCTTCTTTCCTATACGACGCACTGGCCGTGCCCTTCAGATCGCCAGCCGACTGGCCGAAGAGGGGCATGAGACCGGCGAAGAAGTTGGGCACTTGCCAGCGTACGGTCACCGCCACCGTAGAGCCAGGCGTATCACTGGCAGCCACGGAGATGTCGTAGGAGCCGATTCCGCTGGACGCGGCCTGGCGGGCGTTGTCCAGGGCATGGCCGGCCGCGCCGGAAAAGGAGACCGCGCCCATACGCGCCCCGTAGTTGGCGGCATTTTGTGCGGTGGCCGAGGCATACCCGGCCAGGGCCAGATTGACAAAGGCCAGGGAGAGCAGGATGAGAATGGGCATGGTAATGGCGCTCTCTACCATCGAACCGGAACGGTCGGTGAGCCAGTGTGTGATTGTTTTTGTCATAGCCACTCTTTTCACTTGACAAGGTGACAGGGTGGCAAGGCGAGGAAGTGATTTACGCATGTCACCCTGTCACCCCCTCACCTTGTCATCCTCTCACTGCACCGCGGCATTCACATTGCTCAACTTCGAGGCCAGCTTGCTGCCCAGGGTGTTCCACATGCTGATAGCGGCGACAACGATGGCGGCAAGGATGAGTCCGCGCTCGACCATATCGCCTTCGGTTCCCAACAGAAAGTCACGGAATGGCATGGTTGTTCTCCTTTGTGTGAAAAACAGGAAATAAAAAAGGCGCACACCCGGAAGGGCATGCGCCGTGAAATGAACCAGTTACAGTATACGCGGTTATCATTTTGTTGTCAAGTATCAATTTTTCAGATATATGTAGCCCTACCTACCCCCCAATCTACTCCGAACAGGGCATTTTCAATGATATTTATCAATACATCGAATTTGCACCAAATTATTTCTTTCGATTCGTCTCTAACCCAAATATAAATTTTGCCATTTATCAATTGACCATTAGAATAGTGGACGAAATTCGTACTGTCGAGACGAATACGCACCAGTTCAGAGAAAAAACGGACCCTGGCGCTACTATTATCGCAAAATGCGGCGCATGGGTCCGACAAGGCTCAGCACAATGTCTATCCCTTCAAATCCACCCGGCCCCTCTCCATTGACGGGATTGCGCAATATGCGCGACTTGCAGCAGAGGCCGCTCGCCCTTCTTTCGGAGTTGGACGCCCGCTACGGCGGCGTTGTCCGCTTTCCTACCGCCCTGTTGCCCGTCTATCTGGTCAGCGATCCGGCCGCGGTCAAGCATGTGCTGCAGGACAACTACCGCAACTACAGCAAAGACACCTTTACCTACAAGATGATCAGCGCTCTGGTCGGGGAGAGTCTGCTCACCAGCGACGGCAGTGAGTGGCTGCGCCGTCGCCGCATGCTGCAACCCGTCTTTCATCACCGCTACATTGCCAGCTTTGCCGATACGATGACAGAGGTGATCCAGGAGATGCTGGCACGCTGGAGTAGCCAGTCAGAGCCACTGGACCTGGTCGAGGAGATGATGCGGCTCACCCTGCGCATCGCCAGCAAAACCCTGTTCAGCGTAGACCTGGACAACGAGGCCCAGGATATCCGGGACGCCCTCAACACCAGCGCCGATGAAGCACTCAGCCAGTTCCGTTCTCCCCTGGCGGCTGTTTGGACCTTGCTGGGCTTTCCGCCCCCCAGCAGCAACCGCTTTCATCTGGCACAAAAGCGATTGGATACCCTGCTCTACGGTCTCATCGATGAGCGTCGCCGACAGACAGAAAGGCCCTATGACGTCCTCTCCCTGTTGCTGGAAACTGTTGATGAGGAGACCGGCGAGGGCATGACCGATCAGGAGATCCGCCACGAAATCGGCACGCTGCTCACCGCCGGTCACGAAACGATCGCACTTGGCCTGACCTGGACATGGATTTTGCTGGCCCAACATCCAGAGATTGAAGCCCGCCTATGCCAAGAAGTGAGCGAGCAGGTGGCCGGGGAGAGGGTGACGCTGGAAGACCTCGCCCGCTTGCCCTACACCGAGGCCATTTTTCAGGAAGCCCTGCGCCTCTACCCGCCTGTTTGGGGCTTCAGCCGCCGGGCGGTCGAAGACGATGTCATCAACGATTATCATATCCCGGCGGGCGCGCGCATTATGCTCAGCCCCTACGCCACCCAACATAGCGCCCACTATTGGACGGATTCGGAGCGCTTCGATCCCGCCCGTTTCCTGCCAGAAAGGATAGAAGAACAGGCCCAATTTGCCCATTTTCCTTTCGGAGGCGGACCACGCCAATGCATCGGCAAGAGCTTCGCGCTCATGGAGGCACACCTGGCCATTGCCTCTTTGGCTAGACGCTATCGATGGAAGCTCGTCGATACCGAACCAATTCCACCAGTGGCGCAAGGGACGCTGCGGCCTGGTCGGAAGATTATGGCCCATCTCGTGCCCAGCGCATAGAGATTCACAAAACAATAGAGCACCGCATGAAACAACCCAACATCGCCGCACCTACTACAGACATCGAGCAACGAATTGCGGAACGCTTCCAGCAGATTTCCGATCGTTACGACTTTTCCGGCTTTACGCTTCCGGGTTTTATCGCCTGGGTGGAAAAAGAACGGGGAAAAGCCATTCAGATGACCGCCTGGACCATGCCAGCCACTATCTTTGGGGCCTGGATGGAGGCAGAGGATATCGACTACATCTTCTATTATGGAGATGCGATCCCCCTGCACAAGGCCCATATTCAACTGCACGAACTGGCCCATATGCTCTGCGGCCACGAAACAATACGCGTTACCAACGAAGCGCTCGCCAGTATCCTCATGGACGAGTTTAGCGCAGCCAACCTGCTGCTGCGCTCGACCAAATCCAATCAAGAAGAGCAAGAGGCAGAGCTACTGACATCGCTTATTCAGGAGCAGCTACACCGATACACCCGCCAGGATGAGCTGACCAAAGTTGTAATCGCGGATGAAGAACAACGCAAACTTTTCATTGCCCTGGGGTTATTGGAGTAATGCGCACATTCCTGACGATTGCCTCATCCCTCGCCTTATGGGTTCTGGTGGTGACCAAATTCAATGCCATGTGGCGTAGACGCCACGAAAGTGACCACGGCCCGCTTGTTTCCCGGGTCTGGCTGACCGCAGTTTTCCTCGGCACATCCCTGCTTCTGTTGGTAGATGATATCCAACTGGCTGTCGGCCAGGCTGTGGGGATGAATAACTTTGCCTGGTATCTCTCTTACCTGGCCGGGAGTATCGCCTTTCAGCAGGTAGGCTATCTCTCTGTCCGCCAATACCGGCCCATTGGACGCAAAGCGCGCCTCCTTTTTGCAGTGCCCCTTGTCCTGCTTCTGATCGCTTTTTCGGTCCTCTATTTTGGCTGGCTTCGCTGGACGCCGGAGTGGCCGGCCCGCTCCCCGCGCGCGTGGGACGACGCTCTTTTTATGGTTCTCTTTTTCGGGTACGCCGGCAGCGTTGGCATCATCCCGATCCTGATTCAGAGCATCGACTATCGACAGCGGCCCGCGCAGATCGTGCGCCTGCGCACCGGGTTGCGAATACTGACTGCCCTGCTGGCAAACGTCTGTTTCTGGTTGAAGGTCGCCTACACAATCGCTGCCTATCGCACACCCGGTTCTCCGTTTGCCGAGCAGCTAAACCAACTGGCCCTCCTGTCCATGGGAGCGTCGGCCGTCTTCTTCAGTATCCAACTGGCCTCCCACAAAACTTTCGTGAAGATGGTTGACTTCCTCCAAATTCCCAAGAAAATGGCCGCCCTGGATGATTTGCATTTCATCCAAAGTCGCCTCCTACGTCTCTGTCCACCCGTTGTCTCCGTTGAGTCCACCTGGTGGGAGCAACTACGCAATCCAGATCGCTATCTCTACAGGGCGGCCATCAGTATTCTGGACAGCCACAAGATGTTGAGAGGCTATCTAAAAAGGCTGGAGGAAAAGCATGAGACGAGGCTGGTCATCAATACAGACAGTGAAACCATCTTTTGGAATCAAACGGACATTGCCCAGGCGCGTCAACTCTGCCAACTCCTCCAGTCACCGCCCGAAGACGGATTAGAGGAGTTGGTAGCATTTTATCGCCAGGTAGCACAACACCTGCGCCAGCAGGAGGACAAACTAGCCGCCAGTCAAGTAGGTCCCCATGGTCTGGATAACGAGTCTCAAGCAGGGATTGTCCAGGACCCGGATATGACGGCCCATCCCGTCTAAAGTTGTTTTTGCGGAGTTTGCTGCTAAAGCGAGGCATCCGCACCGTATGGCTGCTCGTCCGACAGCAGAGCGCCAGAAACGCTTTCCATATAGCGGCGAACTTGCTCTTGCTCCTCCTGCGGGAGATGACAGACCACGTGGCTGGCAATGGTGAGGGACTGCTCGTCCTGGGAATAGAGTGAGCCGGTGACGGTCACGGCCAGGGGAATTTGATGGGTGCGGCAATGGACGTAGGTAGAGGCGACTTCGGCGGCCTGGCTGGATGTGACCAACACCGGATGATGGCCGCCGTAGATTTCGTGGTCTGTCTGTAGACGGAGCAGTACGGCGTCCCGTTGGTAGTTGAAGAGACGCCAGCGCCGGGCGTCCTGGGTCTGAACTGGCTGTACTTCTTCTACCAGGCCGTTGAGAATGACGATGTTGGGCTTCTTCATCTTCGGGGTGAAGGTCTGGGACATGGTGGGTTCCTTTGGCATCAAGCGTTGAGAATAGGTCCTGCCTGTACCGCCAGTGGGCGGAATATCGCCTCCTGACACGATATCCGACTATAGTTCAATCTATTTTTGTGCTTACGAAAAGAATGATAGAATACTATTGACGGCTATCAACAGGCTGGTAGCCGCTATTCTGCCACAATATATTGCATACTGTCAATTGACGAAACAACAGGATCGAGAATGCCCTATGCTTGATTTACAGGAAAAGGTGGATTTGCTCTTTACCCATCCCCCGCGCGGTCAGCGGCTGACCTATAGCGACGTACAACGATTGGGCGGTGTGGAACCAGCAGCTCTCTCTCGCATCCGCTCCGGCCAGACCAAAGAACCCAGCTACCTCACCGTGCAGGGCCTGGCCACTGCATTCCAGATTCCGGTGGAATACTTCTACGCGCCCGTGAGCCGGGACGAGGCGATTGCTTATCTGACGGACATTGAAAATGTCGAACTCCTGGAGGTGTTACAGCAGCGGGTGCAGGACGAGCGCCAGCAGAAGGTCGCCGACATCGCCCTACGTGCTTCCCATCTGGACGAGGAGGGTATCAAAAACATTACGCAGATGATCGATTACATTTTGAAGCAGAAGTCTACATAAACGTCGGTTTCCTCATTCCAATCCTCTACACCTCTGATCCTCACCCATCCCGGCACTATACCCTTTTCCCGTCGGCAGTCTAATCCTAAGGGCAGCCGTATGTCTTATGGGCGCGCCAAAAACCCGCGGACTGGTTACACAGCCATCGCCACCAATGTCATTACTACGGCTATAAACCACAGGAGAGATATTCCCATTCTCTTGTTGGGCGAAGAAGTTGTCCCAATCAGACAAACGGTTTGGACTTGTTACGGGAAGGTCTCAGGGAGAAATCACAGGTGTGCAAAGAGCAGGCAATCAGAGACCTAGCCTGGCGTATAAGCCGCCGATGTCAGTTGACAGGTCGCTGCTTCAACTCATTTTCAGTAGCCCTGGCGGATACGCCAGATGAGCCGACGTCTACTCGATGGGTTGCCCGATCAGAACAGGATAGTGCCACCCCACGTAGACAGACGTAGTTCTTGGCACAGCCCCTGCAAACGGATATATCTACGAGTTGACGCTTCGCTCCTTCCCTCACTGTGTGGCAGACGAGCAATTCGCTGAAGCGCCTGGCCGTCCCCTCCCCGGTTGCCGCCCCTTCGACAGGCTCAGGATAAACTCCGGGGTAGAAGTAGTTGGTGTCCTGAATCGCGCCCGCGCTGTTGACGATGCGCGCCGTGCTGTTGAGTTGGTCGCTGAGGAGATAATAGACCGTCCCCCCACTGCGCATGGCCACCACACCACCCGGCCCTGTGTAGTAGCTCTTGGCCGCCCCGCCCGAATACTCGTACAGCCCGGCAATGTAGACCGTCGTTACCCCGCCCACCGTGCCCTTGATCCGGTTGCCGTTTGGGCATGCGGACGAAGCTAGTGGGGATGCCGCCGCCTAACACGCTGGTCAAGTGGTCCTCGGCGTTTTGGGCAGGATAAGAATTGACGTTCACTGAATCCGTTTCCGCAGTTTTCTCCTCTTGCTGCATATCATGGTTCTTTGAACCCGATGTCCAAATTGCACATGACATCTCTCATTTCACCTTTGAGAACACCGGATTCAAGACTGCTACTGCATCTGGATCGCCCCATGACGATGTCATCTGCAAAAGCGAGAATTTGCCGAGGCAGTCCCTCGGGTACAAGAACACGAAACCATCTTTCGGGTAATTGACCGTGAGTTTTTCTGCCCTGATACCAGTCTCGGAACTCAGTCGCTGATACCTATTCAGATCAGCACTTTGGGGATAGAGATCAAGGGGGCCTTCTGTCAGCGTCAACCCATGAGCAAAGTAGACCAAATCATACATGACGAGCTTTGGCCCCTCACTCGGATGATCCAAGAGTTCCCATCGGCTGCCTGAATGTTCGTATTCGAACTTCGGGGAGCGAAATGATTGCGTATATGTTCCATCGGATAGTAATGTGATTTCCTCAATGCCGCTGATCATCTCTGAACCCGACACCAAACCACCAGCCGGATTGCTAAAATTAGAGTATTCCAATTGCCATGTACCTATCACATTACTTGATTGAACGACTTCAGGCACTTGGCATGCCATGTTGGATCTGAGACCATCTAAGCATCCAGTAAGCACAGCCAAGCACGCTACTAATACGAACATGACGCCCCACGGACGTTGTAATCTCATTGCGGGATACTCCTGTTGTACAAGCTGTAGGGTTGGCGTGGAATAGTCTCTCGCCAACGGTAGGTCTGATAAAGCGTACCTCCAGGACCTGGGTCAATGCGACGTTCGTTTTGTTTGAATGAGAAACCCCAAACCCGCGTAGCAGACTGCCATCCGGTCTCGTTAGTGACCGAGAATTCCGCTACCCTGTGTTGACCTTCGTAGCCCACGGTCTTGATTTCAACATCGTATCCGCCCAGAAAAGAAGTTGACCAATCCCATCTCTTGAACACATCGGTGAACTCCCTTGCAGCGTCACGCAGACCAAAAACGTACCGATACGGTGCGTCACCAGATATGTCTTGATTTCCGCCTTGCATGTAGGCCTGGCGAGCCTGGGACACACCCTCATCCCTCATTAGGGCCTGCGTTATTTTGGAATCTGGACCGAGTACTCGACTTTCCTCACCCAGTTCCCAGTACCAGTCGGCCGTCATCTCCAACGACGGTTCTGGTTCTTGGCCTGTGATCTGTTCCCCGATTTTTTGATAGGTGCCGATTGCTGCAGGAACCAGGTAGAAGGGAGCCATAGGAGTAAGAAAACCCATTTCCTCCAAAGCTTTCTTGATCAGCGGAACAATGCACACACATATTGGATCATGCCCACCGGGGTCCACGAACTTCAGCGGATTGTTGTAGACGTAGCTATAGCGATTGAAGCTCTGGGGATTGCCCGGACTGGGCACAATCGTATCCGCGGAGATGAACCTGCCCACCTGGGCATCGTACCAGCGAGCGTTGTAGAAGTACAGCCCCTCACCGCCGGGCAGGGTGGACTCGTGATACTGGCCCGTGAAGCGTTTGGTCGTCAGGCCGGTGAAAGCAGCACCCCGGTTGCCGCCGAAGGGGTAGAAGTAGTTGGTGTCCTGAATCGCGCCCGCGCTGTTGACGATGCGCGCCGTGCTGTTGAGGCTTGTCCTGAGCTTGCCGAAGGGTGGTCCGTCAGCAGATAGTAGACCGTCCCCCCGCTGCGCATGGCCACCACACCGCCAGGTCCTGTGTAGTAGCTCTTGCCGGCAGTGCCCGAATACTCATAGATACCGGCGATGTAGACCGTGTGGGTCGTGCCGATTATGCCCTTCACCCGGTTGTTATCCAAGTGCGCATAGATACAAAGAGGGAAAAATACAGGCAAGTAAGCAGAGAACCTTCTGCTCGCTTGCCTGTTTCGTGTTCGTTTTTACTACCCGCTCAGGGCTTGTCTATCCGGTGGTAGACACTCCCTCGGGCAAAGATCGGGAACCCTGCATCGACATTGGCAGAAAGATGGTGTAATAGCAATTGTCGAGACGAATTCTGACGTACGTGAAGAATCAATTCGTTTTCCACAATCAGGCCTTCTCCTGTGAAGAGATCGGTGCAACATCCTGCTCCACTCCAGTTGGTCCCCAGAGCCAGATATTTAGCTCCTGGCAGATGGAGACGGACGTATCCTTTGTCCAGATGCTCAATCCACCATGATTGACGGGAGGTAAAGGCAAATGAAGACTGGTCATCCCTCAGCCCTTCATAAATTTGTTGGAAAGAACCATCCTCGTTAAGAATCAGTCTTTCCTTGCCCCTTCCATAATCGATCTGCCATATCCCAACTAAGTCACCTTTTTGAACAGATTGTGGCGGGTTTAGGAACGGAGAAATGCAACTGCTAAGGGCCAGACTGATGAGCAGCACAAGCCCAAAGGAAGTCCAATCTCTGACAGCTATTCGACAAAAGCTCATTTCATGCTTCCTAACGTGTAATCGGTTCGACCCAAACGAAAACCTGTTCAAATCTGCCTCCAGGCCCCCAGTCACCTTGTGCAGTATCGGGAAGACCCCAGTTGGTGCCAGGAATACGTGTGCCTGACGCCCAACCCGTTACATTGAGTACCTCGAACAAGGCAGTATCATTGCCCAAATTGTAAATCGACACGCTATCAAACGAACCAAGAATACCAGTTCCATCCATATCTCCGGCTGCTGCGCTTGTGTCGCCAGCTCCAAATGGTCCAAAAAGGTACACTGGCACGAGTGCGCCATGCTCTTTCGCTAAGAGTTTCCCTCCACCCAGCAGCCGTTGTGACAGAGGCGTGTTAGGATCTCGGTTATCGATCATGGTTGGTCTGGCATAGTGTGCAGGATATCCTCGTGTTGCCCATTCTGAGCGCACTTGGTCTACTTGCGGATCGATCATAACCTCTTGGGTCATAGCGCTGTATGGCCCCATGTAAAGTCGTGGCCCACATTGTTCGGTAAACCAACAGTAGATGATCTGCATGGACTCATGTCGGGCCATCATACTACTGTAGGATTTGCCGTCGCCGTAACTGCTGCTTGGCCCCATCAGAATACCCGAGTCAAAGAGTCCAGCCCAGTGTATTGTATCTTGGTTCCATTGAGCAGTGTAGTTTGAAGTGAAACCTACTGCAGTACTCCCCGAAGGTGGTTGGCTTATTAGTGGTTGTGGACCACCAGAACTGCCCGCACCACCCCCTGGATCGAGCATCGGAATATGCCCCGTCGGGTCCACAAACCGCAGCGGATTGTTATAGACATAACTATAGCGATTGAAGCTCTGGGGATTGCCCGCATCGGGCACAAGCGTATCGGCGCTGACGAAGCGCCCCAGCTTCGCATCGTACCAGCGGGCGTTGTAGAAGTACAGCCCCTCGCCGCCGGGCAGGGTGGACTCGTGATACTGGCCGGTGAAGCGTTTCGTTGTCAAGCCGCCAAAGGCCGCGCCCCGGTTGCCGCCGAAGGGGGAGTAGCCATAGTGGATTGAGCAACAACACGTTATACTTCTGACGGACCGCTAATCATCCGGTCAATTTCCTCGCGACGCTTCCAAAATTGCTCTGCTCCTAAAAACCAATCCTGCCCCACTGCGCGATCTCTAAACGCTGGAGTACCCGGCAACGGCCCCTCTAATACGGCCTGGATAAACTCAGAAGGTGGGCAGTACTGATGGCGAACCACATAGTGATAGATCATATCTGGCGCTGCGTAAACAACGTCATCCTGACCAAAGACGCGAATCTGGGCTGATCCAAGTTTGCGTTCTTCGGTGCCGTACCGCTCCACAACATACTTGTCAGCTATTGGACAGAAGTCACACTCGTGAAGTCCCCTCATTGGCAGCACGGGCTTACAACAAAAACGCCACAGTTGTTCGACAAAGCCATCAGGGACTTTGGACTGGGGATATACGTGGTGTTTGTCCAACCATCCCACATTCAGAGTGGTTGGGCCACCATCCGATGATAAATAGCGGTACGGAGAAAGATCAGAATAGTACGCCATGCGGGCCTATCTCCTTGTCAAACCTTGAATTAGCGTGGATTTGTCACTGTAGCACCATGCACATACTATTTGGCCTGTCAAAGCCTGTAACTGTGCTTTGGTCGTGGTTGTTACATCCAGAACCGTTACATTCGCAACGCCCTTAAAATGTATAGCATCATCAAGATAAAGGCTCAAATCCTTGAGCCCTGGATCCTCCACTCCTGTCGCTCCGCTCCAGTTCCCATGAGTTCCAGACAGAATTGTGACACGGTTGGAGCCGGTCTTTTGGAGTCTATTGACTAACAGGTAGGCGTGGTCTGCCGCGATCGCTTCATCCGCTCCCCACAGCAGACCACCAGCATTTGTTTCACCCATTCGGGACCAGGTAACCCATTGACGACTCCAATATGTTTTATGTCCACGCACGGGTGCAGCGGAAATGGCATCAGTCACCCATTCCAATCCTGCCAGCCCGGTCTTGGCGGAACGGTAGCCGACAGGCAGGAGCAATCCAGCACCAGCCAAAAGTCGCCAACCCAAGCCAACCTTGCCCTCATATCCGGCTTGACAGGCATAACTACAACCTGTGGTGGCAACAAGGAAATCCTCACCTGTGTCCAGATAGGGCACTGCGCCGGCCGCGTTGAGGGTAAACCTGTTGAACTGGGCCATCTCCTGTGCGGCAGCGTGGTTGCTCTGCATTGTATAGCAACTGCCCACGGATGCGCAGGAACCGCCCCCGTCAAACTCTGGTCCACCGGGCGCGTGCCCCGTCGGATCGACGAAGCGCAGGGGGTTGTTATAGACATAGCTATACCGATTGAAGCTCTGGGGATTGCCCGCATCGGGCACAAGCGCATCGGCGCTGACAAACCTGCCCAGCTTGGCGTCGTACCAGCGGGCGTTGTAGTAATACAACCCCTCGCCGCCGGGCAGGGAGGATTCGTGGTACTGGCCCGTGAACCGTTTCGTTGTCAAGCCGCCAAAGGCCGCGCCCCGGTTGCCGCCGTAGGGATAGTAGTAGCTGGTGGATTGTTCAACACCCGCCGTATTGACGATGCGCGCCGTGCTGTTGAGCTGGTCGGTCAGCAGGTAGTAGACCGTCCCCCCGCTGCGCATGGCCACCACGCCGCCGGGTCCCGTGTAGTAGCTCTTGGCCGCCCCACCGGAATACTCGTAGAGACCGGCGATGTAGACGGTCGTCACCCCGCCGATTGTGCCCTTCACCCGGTTGCCGTCCGCATCATAAACGAAGGAGGCCAGGACAGTAGTTCCCTGCTTCACCTCCGTCAGCCGGTTCTCGTAGTCGTAGACCAGGGTGTAAGTTGTGCTGCCAATCGTCCGTGTGGTCTGGTTGCCGTTGGCGTCATAGGCATAGCTGTTGTTGAAGGCGGCGGTCACTGCGTGGGGCTTGCTGCTGCCGTAAGTGTAGGGATTGCTCCCCGTCCCATAACTGGTGATGTTGCCGATGGCGTTGTAGGTATAGGCGTGGTTGTACTGGCCCGTACCCACGGCATTGGTGCTGGCCGTCACCAGCCGGTCAAGCCAGTCGTAGCCAAAGCTCTGTACCTGGCCGCTGCCCGTGCCATTCTGCCCGTCGGTCAGACTGGTCACATTGCCGGCGTTGTCATAGGCATAGGTCAGTTTTTGCCGGTTTTCCCAGGGGCTGACCGTGCCCGCCCGCACCACACTCAGACGCTGGCTGTTGGTTTCATAGACCCGTTGCCGGGTCAGCCCCGGCTGGGCAAGCTGGGTCAACTGGCCGCCCGGGTTGTACGTGGCGCTGCTGGCGTAGGTGCCGCTGATGCTACTGACAGCGTTAATCTGCCCCACGCTGTTGTAGGTGTAGTTCACCGCTTCGCCCTGCCCCCCGGCATTGTTGCCAGGATAGCGGGTGGAGGTGGGCTGGTCGGCCTCGTTGTAGGTGTAGTCGAAGCGGAAGGAGCCCCCGCCTGTGCCCGGCGCCACCCAATTCTGCTGGGTCAGCCGGTTGCGGGCGTCGTAGGCCACATACTGCACTTCCGTCGTGCCCGCAGCGCTGTAAGCCCGGCTCCTGGAAAGCAGCCCTTTTTGCAGAGTGGGGTTGGTAGAGTCGAAGGTGTAGTCGGCAATCAGGCTGCCGCTGGCATTGGTCTGCCGCTTCTCCACCAGCCGGTTCAGGTCGTCGTATTTGAAATAGAGGGTCTGGCCCCGGGCATCAGTCTGGCTCTGCAAGTTGCCCACACTGTCATAGGCGTAGCCCCAGGTCCCCATATCCGGGTCGGTCATGGCCGTCTTCCAGCCCGCCAGGTTGTAGGTGATCCAGGTGCTGCTGCCCAGGGAATCCGTCGTCCGGGTCAGGTTGCCCTGCCGGTCGTAGGCATAGGTGGTGTTGTAGGAGACGCCGCCTGTGTTGAATTCGGTCACCTGCACGGGCTGGCCGAAAGCGTCCAGGTAGGTGTCCCTGCGGTTGCCCTTGGGGTCGTAGTGTCTGTGCCACCAGGCGTCGAAAATCGTCACATTCGACCAGAGTACACTGCTGTTCGATTTGGTCTCGTCCAGCCAGAGCCGCCCCAGCTCTTCGTAGGCGTACTGGTGATAGTTGGTCACGCTGTTCCAATTAGGAGTCGCATAACCAGTGGTCAGGCTGCCCGTAATCTGGTAGGGGGAGCTGGTATAGGCCACCTGCCCCAGGCTGTTGTATTTCTGGCTGCTCACCACCCGATAGCCGCTGTCCACCGACAGCCGCTGGCTCTGCAGGGAACGGCCAAAGCCGTCCACGTATTCCCGGCTTTCCAGATAGGTGGCGCTGCTGCGCACCTGCAATGTACTGCTGTGGACATAGGCCGGGCGGCTGGCCGGCGCGTAGACATATTCCAGGCTGGCCACGCCGCTGGTCGGCTCGCTGGGCAGCCACACCTTTTCCAGCCGCCCGTAGCTGTCGTATTGCAGGGTCGTCACTTTGTTGTTGGGGTCCGTGCTCTGGGTCACAACGCCCCACTTGGGGTCGCTGACGTAGCTGGTGCTGTGGCCCAGGTCGTTGGTCACGCTGGTCACATAGCCGTAGAAGCTGTGATAGGCCGTGGCCGTCTGGTTGGAACGGGCATCAGTGAGAACTGTGGGGCGGCCGTTAGGATCGTAGCCGATGTAGGACGGGTAGTAGCTGCTGGCTGTGTAGTAGTGCCGCGCTTCGGTCAGATTGCCTTTGGTGGGCGTCGCACCCACCGTGGTGGTGTTGTCGTAGAGATAGTCCGTGCGCGCCTGTTCCTGGCCGCTGCTGCCGCTGCCCGTGCCTGCCCACAGCTTCTCCCACTGGGGGCGGTCGACCAGATAGCCGACTGTCGTGCTGTAGACGTAACCGCGCTCGATATTACGGTCGTCGCTGGTTGTGGATGTATCCCCGTGACGGATTTCCCGGGTCACATTGCCATAACTATCGTAGACAAATTCGCTGCGGGTGGTCTTGTTGGTCGTCCCATACCAGCTCTGCTCTGTCTTTTGTAGCCCCACGAAATAGGCGCCGCTGCCGCCGCTGCCCGCGTTGAGGGTCCAGGTGAACCAATTGACCGTGCGCGCCACCGCGCTGTTGTCGCTTTTCAGCCGCCGCGTCTCCACACCCCGTCCCCGCAGCCAGTTCTCGTCTGGCCGCGTGCTGCTGTCGCTCAGTGTGATGCTGGCCGCAAAGCTGCCGCCGGACGTATTCAGCCGGTCGCCATTCATGCCCCGGTGGAAGCGATATTCGCTCTTGGCCCCGCTGCCATCGGTCACCGTCACCAACTCGCTGCCCCGGAAGTCGTTCCAGTGGCGGGTGGGGCAATTGCTGCAACTGTTGATGTCGGGCAGGGCCGGGTCATCGCCGTAGTGCCAGGTGGGGGTGCTGTAGCTGTAGGTGTAGCTCTCTGCATCGTTGTTGGAAAAGCTGTCCGACTTCTGCAGTTGCAGCACCTTCCATTTGTTCCACAACACCCAGCCGTCGTCGGTCGAAATGTTGGGGTCGCCTGGGTCCCAGGCCGGGAAACAGTCGTAGGGCAGGCGAATGTTGCTGCTGGGGCTGGAGGGGCAGGCGTGGGATTGGCCATAGTCAAAGACAACCTGGCCACCCAGTTCGGTGGTCACGGTCATCAGCCGGGACATGTACATGGGCGAGACGCCGGCCACATCGTAGTTGCGCCGGTTGTTCAACATCTTCTGGCCGTACACCACAGCGGGCAGACCAGGCAGGGGTGTGGTGCTGGGCCGGAAACGAAACCAATTCACATTCAGACTGCCCGTAAAGACCAAATAGAGGTCGTGGACACCTGTCGGTGTGTTGCTCAGGGAGGTCAACTCCACGGTGCTCCAGTTCTGCCAGCCCCCGGTGTTGGGCACATTCACCGTGCCGACCAGCGTACCGCCTGTGCTATCCAGCCGCACCTGAATCTGGCCGCCACTGGCGGGGCTGGCCACCCGGGCCAGCAGGGCATTGGCCCCGCTGCCAAAGTCCACCTTTTTGTAGAGTAGATAGTCGCCTGTGTCGATCCAGCCCACGTCGCGACCCCGCCCCACATCCGTCGTGTCCTCCGTGCCGATCCCGCTCTGGCTGTCGTAGTCTTCGGCTTCCTGCTGCACAAAAGCGCTGCGGCTGAAATTCCCCCCGGGTCGCTGGGTAATACTGTCCAACCAGAGCTTGGCCTCACTGCTGTCCCCTTGGGCGTCGTTGGGCGGTACTGGGAAGCTCTGGCTCAGGTCATAGATAGCCGCTGTCTGCCAGGTGCTGGTGGACTGGTCGTAGATTTGGGTCTGGATGCTGTCCAGTCGCCGCTGGCTCCAGAAAGTAGGCTTGTTCTGGCTGCAACTGGCTGGGTAGGCTTCACAGGCCAGGTCCCCTGGTGTGTCCGGGAATTGGCTGGGCCAGCTACAATTGCCTGTGGATGCAGGGTCTGTGCAGCGCAGTTCGCTATTGAACAGAACCCGCGCATGGGGCTGCACACTCGTCCCCGACCGTTTGCTGTAGTCGATGCGAGCAATCTGGCCGGCCCGCACATAGCGCTTGCGATAACTGCTGGAACTGTCGTTGCGCGCCTTGTAGTAGTTGTCCTCCCAGCTATAGAAGTAGCTGACCACATTGCCGTTGGTGTCCTCGATGCGATCCAGATTCCAACGCCAGGCTTTGTCACACAGGTCGTTGGTAAAGTTGCCACAGGAGGCGGGATCCGTGTCGTAGATGGTGACGTAGAAGACCGAGTCCTGGTCGTAGCCCGTTTCCGGCTCGATTTCGCCCCCAAAGCGATAGCGAACGCCGTCCGGGGTGGTCACCCACCACAGCTCTTTCTGGGCATCGGGATGGCCGCTGGCACCGTTGGTGAGTTTTTCCACTTTCCAGCGCGGGTCGTCCTGCAGGTAGTAAAGGCCCGTACTTGTGTTTTTTACCAGCCGGGAACTGACGCCGTTGAGGACAATCGAGTAGTTGTCCCCGGTCAGGCAGAGATCGCCGGGGGCCTGGGAGACGTTGCAACCCTTGAGATGGCGGGTGATGGAACCGCTTTGGATATCCCATCCAATGCCTGCGCTGTCAGGTTGGTTGTTCTTGCTCGTGTGCATCCCATCCACACTGCCGCTGTTGTAGGCCAGCCCCACTGCGGGCGCGGGGCCAGCCGCGGCCGGCGGCACAGGGATGGGATAACTGGTAGTGGCTGCGCCGGTGGAGAGCGCCACCTGGTAATCGCTCACATTGGCCAGGGGTGTAAAGCCATAATCCCCCTGCTGGCCACCGCTGCTGGCCGCCAGCACGTAGATGTCGCCGCTGGGGGGCAATGGTTCGTCATCGCTATCCGGTCCGTTGCCCCCGCCGCCGCCCACCAGGGGCAGATAGAGAGGATTCTCCTTCTGTTCCGGAATCCCGCCCCGGTCCGACGGGTCGTTCTCCCTCTCGTCCAGTTTCGCCAATCTCACGGTCAGCCGCTGGTTGGCCCGGTCAACCACACCGGGCAGGGCTTCCCAACGGCTGCAATCCAACACCTGCTCCTCGCTCTGGGGACGGGCAGGCATATCGTTGGCCTGTTCAGGTGTCACTGTGCGCCAGGCACAGTCGGAGACCCGATAGAGCATCAGACGGTCGGCAAAGCTGCCCCCATAGGGCAAAGCGAGGCGGCTGGTGTCCAGACTGAGTTCCAGGGGCTGCCCAGGCTGGGCAAGGGGCTGTCGTGCGCCGTCCCGGCCAATGCTGGCAAAGGAGAGTTGAAAGGCCACCTGCACGGGCGAGAGTTGCTCGGCTATATCACTGTCCAGCACATCGATGCGGGCCTGCACCGGTTGGGCCAGGCTGCCGGTCGCGCTTTCCAGGGCCAGGGGCAATTCCCCGGCGGTCACTTGCCCTCCTTCCGGGGCCAGGGTCAGCGTCACCGCACCGGGGGGCAAGCCCAGGGGAAGTTCTTCGCCTGTATCGGATGGGGTGATTACTTTTTGAACAGGAGCGGATTGTACCGGCGGCAAAACCAGCGTCTCTACTTCCTGGGGCAGTTCAAAAGAGGGGGTATAGGGGGAATGTCTGAAGGGAAGAGTCTCCGGCCACTCCGCCGGGGGTAGTGGGGTAGGTACTGGCCCCGGTTCTGTGGCCTGTTGGCGGCCCTGGCCAGACCCAATGCTCTCCTCCGGCACAATGCCCCTGGCCCCTGCCTGGCTGGGCAACATTCCCAATAGCAGGGCTACGACTAATCCAACGCGGAATAGAGAATGCGGAATGCGGAATCCCCAATACGAACGCTGGACGCGGCTCATCGCTCTTTTCTCCTCAAATTGTGGGTGGAATTCATCCCCGCCGTGGGCGTAGGAGGGTGCGATGGGAGAGGGGCGGGTATGCCTGTAATACTACAGAAAGTACACACCCGCAGAAAGGCAATTGTCAATAGGGTATGAGACCAGTCTTTTGGCTGGCTAAGAGCAAAATTCAGAGTTAGCCTTACGGTGGATACGAAGTGTCCTAATTGAACTACTGAGCATGAGCCGCTGCACCTTCGGCTATGGATACCCAGATTGAATTGTGCTAGCAGCAGTTTTGCCATCCTTCTAACTCTGCGCTATACTGCAACAACGCCAGCCTTGAACGCCAGCGTCAACGCCAGCCTATATTTCCAACGCCAGCGTTGACACAAACTGCATCATCCTTCTCCATCATCACACCCCAAAGGATCTGCCCATGGCGCGCATCGTCGCCGTTTCCAACCAGAAAGGCGGGGTCGGCAAGACCACCCTGACCGTCCATCTGGCCGCCTGGCTCTCGGCCCGCAACTGGCGGGTGGTGGTGGTGGATGTGGACCCCCAGGCCAACGCCACCAACTGGCTGCTGGATGAGACTCCAGCCCAGAGCGGTCTGTGGGAGACCCTTATTGTGCGCCGTGAACCCCTGGAATTATTGCGGGAGGCCAAGTGGGGAGTGCGGGTGTTGCCCGGCGGCAGCGACGCTGGCGATGCCATGATCACCCTGACCACTCTGCGCAGACCCTTCGACACCATCGCCCAGACCCTACAACGGCTGGAAGCGGACGCCGAGGCCGACCTGGTGCTAATCGATATGCCGCCCAGCAAAGCCGCCGGTTTTCGGGAGACCCTCTTCGCCGCCGACTATATGCTCGTCCCCACCCAAGTGGAGCGCATGAGCCTGAGCGGTGTGCAGATGATGGCCAACACGGTCTACGAGTTACGGGATGAATATAGACGGGGACCCCGGCTGCTGGGCATCATCCCCAATATGATGCGCGCCCGCACGGTGGACCACGGCGGTCACCTGCAGGACTTGGTGGAGGTCTTCTCCTCCCTGGTCTGGCCAGTCATCCCTCAGTCCATCCGCATCTCCGAAGCCTGCACCTACGGCTCCACCGTCTTCGAAATCTCACCCAATGACCCCTCTACCGAAGCCTTCACCGCCGTCTGCGAACGCTTCGTAGAGAATCTAAAAGGAGCGCCCGTCCGATGAGACCCCAAGCAGAACGCCGGCGGGGACTGACCGTCGATCCCAAAGTAGCCCAGTTGTTGGAAGCGTCGGTGGAGAACCGGGCCGCCCTGAGCAAGAAGCAGCGGCGGGACCGTTCCCGCACCAAAGCCACCTACGACCTCTCCCCGGATGTCCAGGCTCTGGTGCAGAAGATCACGGCCCTGGAAGAAAGCTCCGCCTCCCAGGTGGTGGAGTGGCTGCTCACCTTCGCCTGCAGCGAATATCTGCGCGCCAACGAGGAACTGCTGGTGGGCTTTGCCGAAAAGGAGATGTCCCGGACCCCCCGCTTTGTCTATAACCTGCTCACCCCGGAAGCGCCCAAGCTGGAGGCCATGCATCTGTTGCAGTTGAAGCAGCCCCCCAACCAGAAGACGGAACTGACCATCGGCGGCAGACGCAAATAGTTCGCCATCCAAGTCCAGAATTGTCTATGTCAAGAAAAATGACTCAAATGGCCGGTCAGGAAAGTACAGCACATCTCATTCTACGCCAGCATTGACGCTGGCATAAATGCCAGCATAATAGCCAGCGTTGACGCCAGCCTATAACGCCAGCGTCGATGCCAGCCTTGAAGCGGCTGAGAGCCGTTCTAAGCGGCTTTTCGCAGCAATTATGCGCAACGGGACGTATCTGCTCCTGTTCTAATCATCACGACGGTTTTGCAAGATTGTCGGTTTCCGTTCTGCCCCCCTTTCCTGGCTACATTTGCCCCGTTCACACAATGAATAATTTGAGTCCCGTCGTGGCTTTACGACGGCGGTCGGAAGCCCACGCCCCTCCCGCTGCCGGGCAGAGGGCTGTCGCCGCCTGCCGCGGCGGGGAGGCGGGCGGTGCTGTGCGACCACCTGGGGCTGAGCGCCCATTGCCGGGCTGACGCCTGTTGACGAAAGGTAATTTTCACAACAACACAAATTGATAATTGACAACAAAGAAAAAGGATCGTATACTGGCCTCGGCACACACAAGGCGCACCTCCCACGGGAGAGTGCGTCTTTTTTTATTCCGTCCACAGGAGCAGACGCCATGCCCAACATCGAAATCCGTATGCAGACGGTGGCTTTGGTCGCCCTTCTGCTGCTTCTCGCCGTTGCCGCCCCCTTTCTGACGGCCCTGATTCCCGACAGCGAGCCAGTCACGGCCATGGCCGCGCAGGATGCACCCCAGGAGATTGTGCTCACCCTGGCCGATGCAGCGCCGACCGCCATTCCACCGCTCACGCCCCCCACCCCACCCGCCGAGGCAGACAGCACCTATCTGCGCGCCGTGCAGGTCCAGATCAAAAGTCTGTTGGCTTCCCAGAAAGCCACACCCCAGCCCCGCACCAGTGCGGTCGAAGTGCGGGTCAGCACCGGCACAGGGGCCAATCTGAACGTGCGCGCCGCACCAGGTCTGGAATCGCCTGTGTTGGGCGGAGCTATCCAAGGCGAAATTCTGTCGGCAGTGGCAGTCAGTCCGGACACCCTCTGGCTACAAGTGCGCTGGAATGGGCTGATCGGTTGGGTCTACGCGCCCCTCACTGTCTCGGTGATAGGCGACACAACAACGCTGCCGGTGGTCGAGTAGTGGAATCCGGTGTCGAGTGTCAGGTGTCAAAGTGTCGCCATCAACGATGACACTCGACACCCGACACTGTTCCTGACACATCTACACCTAATGAGAACCACCCATGCCCGACATCCCTTCCCTCTTGCGCCGTTTCTGGCCCTGGCAGCCCGATCATCTGGGCGAGAGTCTGGACCAGGCCAGCCAGCAGTTGGGGGAATACCTCTCCACGACCAGCCAGGAATTGGGTTGTACCCTGGACGACGCGGCCCACAGCCTGGGCTGGGGTGAGGTATGTACCAAGCCAGACACCCCCGGCTGGCCGGAAACAGCCGCTGGGGATACGGGCTGGGACGACAAGGGCTGGTCTGACCAGTGGCAGGCGTCCGGGGGTGGCAGGGGTGGATTTGGCGGGAGCAGCAATGAAGCTAGTCCTTATGAAATCCCGGTCAGCCGCGCGGTTCAGTTCGGCGCAGCCCTGGTTGTCACCGGCCTGCTCATCACAGGCGCAGCTACCGCCATTCAGTCCAGGTCCACGCCGGTGGAGCAGACGATTCAAAGCGCCGCATCTTCAGACCAAGCTGCACCGGCCCAGCTCAACGGTGTCCCACCGGAACGGCTGGTCCAGGCCCAGGTGGTGAGTGGCGCAGGTCAAAATGACGGCAATGCGGATTTCGGGGACGGAGGAACCAATCCGGTCGCAGTGCCTCAGCCGCCTTTCACCAATCCCTGCGCCGACCGGGACGGTTGGTATGCTCTCTCACCCACGCCGACACCGACGCCCCTGCCCCAACCTCTGGGCTGTCAGGTCGGGCAGGTGGTGCGGGAGCCGCCGAAGGTGCTGGCCTTCACTTGGCAGCCGGAGCATCCCACCCTGGGCAGCCAGCAACCTGTCTGGCGAACACAAGAGGAGGGATTGGTTGAGTTTGCCATCACCGCCCAGGGCGGGCGCTTCTACACAGGGATGGGCAACAGCAACGGCTGCCATATGACCGAGCGGGACGATCCCCTGGTACGCATCGAGATGGACTGGGTTCTGCTGCCCCCATCGGTGAACTGGATCGAAGGCCAGCTCTTCCAGCGCTACTACGACGCCTACAGCCGGGCGCAAGAGCGGGGAATCCAATGCGTCACTGTCTGGGAAGGACGCAGCCAGCGGGTGGAAACCAGCTATCTAGACTGGCAGCCTCTCGACCCCGGCATCTACGGGGTACGGGTCCATCTCTACACCGCGGGCACCGGGGCGCATCCGGGAGGCTATGCGATCAAGAGCACCCCGGTCCCCGTTTACCTGCGGGATAGTACGTTGGGAAAATAGGCAAGGCAAAAGGCAGGGGGTTACGGGTTACGAGTTGAGCGAAAAGGTGTCGAGTACCGAGTGTCGAGTGTCACCGACGACACTCGACACCTGACACCTGGCACTTCTCCACCTGTCACTTGCCACATTTTACGCAACACACAATACGGAATCCGCTATGTCCATACATCGCTCCACACTTCTCACCGCCTTCATTCTGCTCTTGATAGCCGGGGGAGCCTATATCACCCTGGCCCAGCCCGCGCCCGAGTCGGCCACACCTGCGCCCACCCTGCCCCCGGCGACGACAACGCCCTTGGGAGCAGAAGATACCGACCAGCGCCGGGTGGCCTTTATCGACGAGAGCAGCCGCTGGAACTGGGACGTATCGGCCTGCAAAGGACCGATGTCCACCTATCTGGCCGCCTATCCGCCCCAGATTCTCTACGTGACGCTAACCGACAATGCCAAAGACCTGCCCCTGGGCGTCGCCTATCCCGATGTTGGCTCAGTCATCGCCGCCGCCCGGGCCTGGTGCGAGGTCGTGGGCGACGCGCTCACCTGCCAGGTGGCCGTGGAGCAGGCAACAGCGGGCAATGGTGTGGATGTGGCTGCCTCCGCCGCACTGGGCTATGCCATCTGGGACGCCTACCGGGTGCGCAGCCAGGAAGCCACCGAAAGTCAGCCCGCCTGGGACTGGCATCGTTTTGAACCCCTCATCCGTCCCACCGGAGGTGACCTATGGCGCAGCGCCTGCTTGACACTCTACGACAAATAACCAATCCCATCCGGCGCATACCGCCCATCGGCTTGCGTATTTTGGCAGCCACCGCCCTGCTTGCGGTGCTCTCTCTGGCTCTGGTCTGGTTTATCGAGGCCTATCCGGTGCAGGCCAGCCGTGTCGGACTCTTGCAGGCGGCTCAGACCATGGGACTTGTCTCAGCCGCCCAGTGTTCGGGTCTCTGTCAGGCCTGCTACTGCGAGGATATCGTCAACGGCCAGTGCTACGTCAACGGCAAACCGTCCGGCTGCATCGGCTGTGTGGGAAGCTGCACCAGTCCAGGCCAGTGCCAATGCCGAGCCGGTTTGGGCGGCTGCGGACGCTATGTGATGTGGTGTCGCAGCCAGGACTGCATCCCCCAGGACCCGCCCACGGCGACGCCCATTCCTGCTACGCCCACACCGGCAGCCACGGCCACCCCTACCCCACCGCCGCCAGCCTGCGATGTAGGCCGCATCTGGGTGGACCTGGAAAAGCCCAGACTCACCCAAATGCGCTGGGAACCGCCCTTTCCCATCCTGAACAGCCAATACCAGGCCGATCCAGAGCCAGGTGTGGATTTCTTCACCTGGGCAGTAGGCGGACGGGCCACCCAGTATGAGACAGTTCTGGAACAGCAATGCCGCAATGGAGGCGCATTCCCTGGGGATTGTCCAAACGATTGGCGCTGGGCCTGCTACGACAAGATCACGGAGGGTCCCTACGACGACCCCATTGTCCGCCTGGAAATTCATCTGCCCCTGAGCGATGGCTCTAGTGCATGGATCGGGCAGGAGCTGCGTGGCCGCTACTACGACGCCTACACACGCCAGGACTATTTCGCCCAACTCTATCCCATGCACATCTGGAACGGCGAGGCCATGAGCGTCTACGACGAATTTCTCGACTGGCGGCCCGAAGATCCAGGCAACTATGCCGGACGCTGGGTGATCACCAGCAAAGGCACGCCCCTCAACCTGCCCCAGACGGCGATTGAACCCTATACCGTGCCGGTCTATCTGCGGGATACGACGCTGACGGAGCCGTAGGGAGAGACAAGGTGACAAGGTGAAGGGGTGAGGGGGTGACATGGACAGTCACCTTGTCACCGTGCCACCCTGTCACCTTGTCACAGAGACATAGCGAGAGACCAGAATGCTCGACACATTTTTACAGTACGTGCGCACAATCCTCCTCTACACTGCCAACGGCGGGTTGCTCCTGCTCTATGTGGCCTGGGCGCAGATAGCTGCTGTGATCACCACAGTAACCTGTGCCGCCCTAGTAGGGCGAGCGCCGGAGAGTCAGCGCCTCTGGATCGGCGGGATTGGGGTACTGGCAGCGCTGGCAGCCCTGGTTGCGCCACCGCCTACCCCCTTTCTACTGGCGGGAATGGCCGTGGCTGGCAGTGTGGCCGTGCATCTGGACCGTTTCAACCCGGACGCCCTGGGCTGGCGGGTGAGCGGCGGCATTGCCCTCTATGCCGGTGCTGCCCTGGTCTATCTGGCCTATAGCCGCTATCTGGCGGGCATCGACGCCGCAGCCTGGGCGCAGGCCATCGGTGGCCAAAATGAGGCCCAGACCGCTCTGGCCCAGGGACGGGCTTTTCTCAACACCCTGGCCACCTGGGGACTCTGGCTCATCCTGCCCTTGGCCTATCTTTCACTGCTGGCCCAGGGCATTCTCATCCATCCGCCCATCGGCCAACGACCGGCTCAGACCATCACAGCGGTACGGACACGAGGGCACGGGTAGGAGAAACGTAAAATCCAGACGAGGGAGGTAGTCAATGGTGAGGGGAAGAGGGGCCAACAGAACCACACACAAACAGGCCGACAAGCAGGTCGTCGCCCAGGGCCTGGAACGGATAGCAGGCAGGGGGGCCGGGAGATGCTGACACCGACCGCCACGCCGGAGACCACAGCCCTGTTGGAGCGGCTGCGCCTCCTGCCCACCGACCCCAGCCAGCCCTTTGCCATTCCCGCAGTTTTACATCCATTGCTGAGCGTAGCCCAGATGCAGCGGCAAAGCAATGTGGCACAGGCCCGGGTCTGGTTGGAATACCGGCTGCTGGCGCTGCTGGCTATCACCGGCTGGTCCCTACGCTGGGCGCTGACCGAATGGGAGGCCCACATGCGGGGCATCGGCCCCAAGAGCGGCAGCATCAAACGGGCGGTACGCCGTCTGGAAACATGCGCCTGGCAGCGCAAGACCATCCGCACGGTCGGCACCTACAGCCTGGTACGTCTCAGCCCAGAGGCAAAGGAACGGCTGCAAGCGGTGGGGATAGAGCCGGTGGAGTCTGAATGGGAGCACATCGAACGGCTGCACCGGGGCGACACGACCTTGCAACAGAAACATACCGCGGCCCTCTGCGCCTTTGCCTGGCAGGCCCGGCGGCGGGGCTGGTATACCCAGGTCTGTCCGATCCTGGACGATCCTTTTGCCGAACCGGACCTGCTGCTTCAGCGAGGAGACGAGCGGGTCTATGTGGAGGTGCAGCGGCGGGGCGGCAGCCGTTACAACCGTATGGCCAAGTGGAGCAATCTGGCCCGCATCCAGGGCTTTGTGGCCGTCTGCGTGATGACCCCGGAAGCCTTGCACTACACCCAGCGGGAGTTGAGCAGCCAGCACCACCGGCACATACTCCTGACCGACCTACACACCCTACGTTACGAAGAGCCGAGTGAGTTGTGGAGTCACCGGCACGGAATGGACGACGAGCAAGTACCGTTTTGACGTGTTGCGTATTCCGTTCTCTGTTCTCACCAGTCGAAACGTGAGGCGTGAGCCAGCCTGTATACCCTCACGTTCAGTTCGATAAACTCAGTACAAGTCACGCATCACGTTTCCCAAACGAAAAACTTCCAGCAAAAGCGATTTCGCCACTACCTACGAAATACGCAGTACGCAATAGAGAATCCCAGAGTACCCATCTATGCAAACACTTCCTTCTACCCCCGAATTCACTCTCCAGGACACCGGCCTTTGCCTGGACAGCGGGCGCTACCTCTACTCCTGGTTTCGCCTGTGGGATAGCAGCGGGGGACAGCGCTTCCGGGTAGTGACCTTCAAGGAGCTGGCCTACCTGCCCATCGAGACCCGGGACGACCCGGACCTGCTGGGCAAGCAGTGGGCGGCCCTGCGCGGTCTCTACAACGGGGATGTGGACTTTCTCTACACCGTGGCCGGTATCTTTGCGCCCACCCATATCGGCGTGGCCCAGTTCTACGGCGCAGCCGCGGAAGCGGCCAGCGAGCAGGCTGCCGTGGATGAGGCCCTCAAGCGCATGGCCGCGGTGGAAGCTGTGCTGGCCAACTATCCCTTCTCCCGTCTCATCCAGCCCGGCGGCGAGCGGCTACAACTGCTCCTGGAACGGATGGAGCAGTTACCCCACCTGCTCGCTATCCTCGGCCATCCGGACCCACGTCTGGCCCAACGGGGCTTGGGACGGGATGGCGCACTCGGCCAGGAGGATGATGAGTTGTCCAGCCAGCAGGGGGAGATTCTCCTGCGCGGCCTGGCCAAACTGCGGGAAGATTTCGTCTTTCTGGTCACCGCCGCCCACATCGGACGCCCGCTCCTGGCCGACGCCCTGGTGCGCATGAGCCAGATCGCCTCCCAGTACGCATCCCGCCAGCGGGGGGCCATCAACGTGGGCTTCTCCATCGCCATTCCCCTGGCCGCGGCCCTGGCCAACGCCTATGGAGGCAGCCACAGCAGCAGCGAATCCCAGGCCAGCGGCCAGTCGGACACATGGAGCGAAGGCTGGGGGCAAGGCGAATCCCAATCCTGGGGCCACAGCACGGGCCGCTCGCAGAGCCACGCCATCGCCCACACGGAATCCAGTTCAGTCACCGATAGCGAGAGCAGCGGGCGCACCCTCTCCCAGGCCACAGGCCAGGCCGATTCCCAGGGCACAAGCCACACAGATTCGGGCAGCCATACAGACAGCCACAGCACGGGCGTCGCCCACAGCGAAGGGGAAAGTTGGAGTACATCCTCCACCTCCGGGTCGTCTCAAAGCACGAGTGTTGGTTCCGGCACAACCCATAGCAGCAGCAGCGGGGAAGGGTCGTCCTGGTCCCAGGGCCAGGGGCAGAGCGCGGCGGTCTCCGCTGGCCAGAGCAGTAGCCACAGCATTTCGGCAGGCGCAGGCCAGACAAACAGCATCGGCGTCTCCGACAGTATGGGCCAGAGTGTCTCAGCCGGGCGCTCGGAAAGCAGTGGCGTGGATGTCTCGGCGGGCGAGAACTGGTCGTCCGGTGTCAACGAGAGCCAGAGCCAGAGCGCCAGCCTGGGAGCCAGCGCCAGCGCCGATGTCAATGCAGGCATCGGCATCCTGGGCGGCGGTGTGGGGGGCGGAGTCAACGCCTCCCTGAGCGAGAGTGCCAGCCACGGGGCAAGCCAGAGCGCAGGCGGCAGCCAATCTGTGGGTCTTTCCCAGAGCCAGGGCAGCAGCCTGACCATCGGCGGCTCTACGGGCCATAGCGAGAGCGCTGGACAGGCCAACAGCACAAGCGTGGGCGTAGCCGACAGCAGCGGTCACAGCCAGAGCGTCAGCCAGGGGGTGAGCGAGAGCCAGGCCATCGGCGGCAGCCGCTCTACCAGCCAGGGCGTGGCCCAGAGCCAGAGTGTCTCCTCCACCTCCGGCTCTTTCAGTTCCACCAGCCAGAGCAAAGGTGGTTCCCGCTCCACCACCAACTCCGAGTCCTGGGGCACGGCAGACTCGACCGGCTGGGCCGACGCTACCAGCCAGGCTCATACCGATTCCCGCAGCCAGGGCCAGGCCGACAGTGTAGTGCGCGCCCGTTCGGTCTCCAGCGGCGTGGCCGACAGCGAATCCTGGGCCGAAGGGGTGAGCGAAAGCTGGTCCGAGGGACGAGCCGTCTCCCGCAGCTACCAGAGCGGGCGTAGCCACGGCAACAACACCGCCAATGGGCAGGCCCTGGCCCTGGCCGCCAGCCACAATTTCGCCGGAGGGTTCTCCGCGGGCATTGTGCCGGGTTTGAGCATCGGGCGTAGCTGGCAGACCGAGGACGACACGGCCATCCGCCTCACGGAAATCGCCCGGGGTCTGGAAAGCCTGCTCAACCAGGCCTCTATGGAAGGGGGCTTTCTCACCACCGCCCTGCTCTTTGTGGGCGAGCGGGGGGAGCGGGCCGCGGCCTCCCTTGTGCCCCAGGCCTTTCACGGCCCCAATGTGCCCACGCCCGTGCTTACCGTGCCCGGCGACGCAAACCTGCGTCTCCACGCCCTGGCCTTTCGTCCTTCCCTACTGCCGGAGAGCAATCCCTTTGCCGTGCCCCTGCTCTGGAGTCGCTGGGGAACCCTGCTCACGCCGGGAATGCTGGCCGCCTACACCGCGCCCAATCTCTTCGAGGAGGGCACGGCGGTCACCATCCAGGAGAAGCTGCCGCCCCTGGCCTTCTATGCCGAACGGGACGGGGATGTGGTGCTGGGCCATCTGATCAGCCCGGAGACGGGCGATCTCACCCGTGTACCACTGCGTCTGAGTAGGGAGCGCCACTTCCATACCGCCTTCTGCGGGGACACGGGCTACGGCAAGAGCGTGGCCGCCGAACGTATGGCCTATGAGACAACTCTGCGCTGGCGGCTGAAGACGATTGTCCTCGACTTTGGCGCTGGCTGGCGCAAGATGCTCAATGCGCCGGGGTTGGACGGCCATGTGGAGATACGCCAGCTTAGCCCCGGCGGGGTACGTCCCTTGCGCTGGAATCCACTGCAGATCGGGCGCAACATTCTGCCCGAAGTCCAGTGGCGGGCCTTCTGCGACATCTTCGGCAGCATTGCCCAACTGGGGCAGAAGCGTCAGATCCACGAACTGCGCGACGCCCTGCGCCAGGTCTATCTGGCCCACGGCGTGCTAGTGGACGATCCAGACTGCCGCCGGGACAGTCGCTGGGGTCGGGTGCAGGCGGAGGAGGTCGCCCTGATCCACGTCGAAGCAGGCACACCCATCGGTCTGCTCAGCGGCGAAGAACGCCAGCGCTTGGCCGCCCATCGCTCCCGTACCACCGGGCTGGGAGAACTCTACGGGCAGATCGCCGACAAGTTGGCGACGGTCCCGCCCCGGGATTCCATGCTACGGGGCGTATTGGAGGGCATCCTCTTTCGCCTGCACCCATTGGTCCAGGGCGCGGCGGCCACCCAGTATGCGGCTGGGGACGAGGCCACCGACATCAACGAGATTGTGCCGGGCGAGTGGGGTATGGCTGTGTTGGAAGGGGGGGCCTTTCTCGACGACTTCTCCAAAGCCTTTCTCCTGGGCTGGGCGGCCTGGCATCTCTACACCGATGCGGTCATCCTGCGTATGCGCCGGGGCGCAACCCATCCGGCCCACATCCAGATTGTCTTTGAAGAGGCCAACAAAATCCTGGCCGGTCTGGACCGAGCCGGGGGTGGGGATGAGAGCGGGGGCGGCGCGTCCACCGCCGAGCAGTTCGCCTCCATGTGGCGGGACTCGCGCAAATACGGCATCTGGCTGCACCTGATCACCCAGTCACCCTCCGAGATTCCCCAGGGGATTTTGTCCAGTTGCAACAATCTCTTCATCACCCAGCTCAAGAACCCCAAGGATCGGGACCTGGTCATCGCCGGTCTGCATCGTTCGGAGAAGGGCTTTGTGGATGAGGGCTGGCGGCGCTTTCTGGCCAGCCTGCCTGTGGCCCGCAGCGTGACAAAACTGGGCTATAGTTTTGACCGGGCCGAGGTGGAGCCGTGCTACATCCAGCCCTTGCTCTTGGAGCTGACTGAGCCGTCGGATAGGGAGATTGAAGAACGATTAGGGGAGAAGGAGGCGTGAGGATCACCCGTGGGCTTCGGTCCAGGTGGCAAACCATGCAGCGATGTCATCAAAGCTGCGCTCGCCACGGGCCACAGCCAGGGTAAATTCTTCCACCTCCTGGTTAGAGGCGACCAGACGATGGCCGTTGCGCTGCAGAAAGAGGGCGGTGGCGGCAATGCCTACCCGTTTGTTGCCATCGACAAAGGGATGGTTGTTGACCAGCGACTGCATGAGCGCAGCCGCTTTGGCGAAGATGTCCGGGTAAAGCTCTTCCCCGCCGTAGGTGGCCTGGGGGCGAGCCACAGCCGATTCCAGCAGGGCCACATCCCGCACCCCGGCGCTGCCCCCGGTCTCGGCGATGAGGCGGCTGTGCAGAAAGAGTATCTGGACGGTGGTCAGGTAGGTCACCGGGCCAGGGCCTCCAGCGCAGGACGATAGGCGTCGATGAAGTCGGAGACCTGGCGGGCAAATTCAGCGTCGATTTCGGCGGCAGCCGTCTCGGTGGGTGCAATCACAATCTGCTTCTGGCCCTGGTCAATATCCACGGAGACTTCTGCCCCCTCGCGCAGATGCAGCAGGTCCAGAATATCCCTGGGCAGGGCGATGACCAGGCTATTGCCGGTCTTGAAGATTTTGCGGGTGGCGACGGTCATTGGCTCATTCTCCTTTACGTATAAACGGCGTAAGCACATCCAGTATACCACAAATGAACAATTCACAGAGAGACCCAAAAACCCTACACACCAGCATTCTCATTCCCTTTGCCGTCCTGGGGTTGGGGCTGACACTTACCGCCCTGCTCGCGGCCCAAATTCCCGGCCCACCCGCGGCACTCCCTTCCTGGACGCCCCGTCCTCTGCCCACGGAAACGCCAACGCCCACACCCGACTGGTGGGAAGCACTCCCCACAGGCACACCGGTTCTGCCCGGATTGCCTGCCGTGCCCACCGTGACATTAGGTCAACCTGGACAGACTGGAAGCCAGGGACCGGTGGCCTTTCAGGTGGAGAGTTGTCCTGGCGCAGAGGCCCGCATCACTGTCATCACTGCCTCCGGCGTCTGGTGGCTGGTGGACGGCAGCGCCACCGTAGACCCCTTTTGGTACTGGAAGATGGAACTATCGCCTGATGGCAAGGGCTGGACTCAGCTCTATCGCAGCGAAACGCCGGTCACAGGGGGCCGGCTGATGGAATTCAACATCTCCACCGTGCCCAAAGGCAGCTACCGGCTGAAGCTGACCGCCGTCTACCGGGACGGCAACTATCCACCGCCCTGTGTAGTGCAGGTGACTACGTGAAGCGAGGCGGGCGATGCCCTGAGCCTGTCGAAGGATGGCAGGTGGCGGGTGGCAACCCGTAATCCGCAACTCGCAATTCGTATCCAAGTCAACGATGAATGACAGTTCAACACCTATGAACACAAGAAAGACGCAACCATGAAAAACAAATCGCTCTCTCTGATTCTCGGTCTGGTCACGGCTATCCTATTAGCCGCGGCTCTCTGGCCCCAGCAGGAGGATACGGTCACAGTGGTGGTGGCTGCACGGGACCTGGGCGCAGGGGCTACCCTGCGCGCCGCGGACCTGACTACCCTCTCCCTGCCGGTCAGCCAGGCCCCAGCGGATGGGGTGGCCGAACCTGACGCTCTCCTGGGCAAGAGTCTGGCCGTAGTCCGTTTCAGCGGCGAGGCCATCACCCCCCGACATATCGGGGTGGCTGTGACCCTACAGGCCAACGAGCGGGGCATCGCCGTCAAAGTGGCGGCGGACACGGGGTTGGCCGGGCTGATCCAGCCGGGGCAGAGGGTGGGCCTGGTCGCCACCGTCCAGGAGCGCCAGAGCCGCCAGGCCTTTGCCAAGACCCTTATCGAAGATGTGCGGGTGCTCTACGTCTCGCCCACCTTCCGGGCCAGGCCAGACCAGCCCATCACCTACCGGGCCAGTGTCCAGAACGGCCAGACCGCCGAGGCCGACGCCCAGACCCAGAGCTATCAGCCCGCGGCCAGCGAGGGCATTGTGGTACTGGCCGCCATCACTGACCCCATGCCCATCCTCTACGAAGCCCAGGAGACCCTGCATGTACGCGCCATCCGCAAAGTGCTGGGGCTGGACGAGGAGAGCCTGACCGTATCCGACCAGGAAGACCCCTTTGGCCTGGGCGCATCTATCCCGGAAGAGCAGCCACCCCAGGTGGTCTGGGGTGTGCCTGTGGAGATGATCGCCGCGCTCAACGCGGCCGATGCTTCCTTTACCCTGGTTCTACAGCCGGAGGATGCTGCCCCCTACACCACGCCCGGTTTTGACCTGAAACAGATGTTGTCGCCCATCAGCGCCGATGGGGACCAGAGCCTTTTCGCCAACCGTTGACGGGAAATTGCGAGTTGCGAGGGGCGAATTGCGGTCTGCCATCCGCGGTCCCGCCTTTCATGGCTGGTTATGCCCTGTAGGACATGAACACTGACAAGGAGAAATTGATGAACGACCACTGGACATCCCCGATTGCACCCGTACAGAACCCGGCCCACTGGCTTGACCCCAACCAGTCGCCCCAGAAGACCAGAGTTCTCTCCCTGCTCCTGGCCTCACCCTTCCACCAGGAACTCTATGCCAGCCTGAGCAGCGACAGCCGATTTCAGGTGGCAGCCGCCACCCAGACGGGCGAAGAAGTGGCGGGGCTGTTACAACGCCATGCGCCCCAGGCCGCGCTAGTGGATGCCCGTCTCTACCCCCGCCCCTCCCAACTGATACAGGCGCTGCAAAGCTATGCAGGTATTGCCGTGGTGGTTATCCCGCCCCAACTAGACGACCACCAGGAGAGGGCGCTACGAGATGTTCCTTGCGTGGCCGAGATGGTCTCCCAGCAGAGCGACGCGGCCACCGTCTTTGAGCGTCTGTACCAGCTTGCGTCTTCGTCGCCCCGCCCGGCCCCGCGCTTTCCACAGAGCGCCCCAGCCACCCCCTTTCCGGCCCTGCCCAGTGTTGGGGCAACCACCGGCTGGCGCTGCATTGCGGTCTGGGGACTGGAAGGGGGCGTGGGCAAGACTACCCTGGCCCGTGCCCTGGCTCAGGACGCCGCGGCCAGGCGGCTGCAAGTGCTGCTGGTGGGGCTGGGCGCGCCGGATATGCTGCCTTTGCAGGCGGGCCTGTCCCCAGAACCCAATCTGCTCTCCTGGCGAGCCGCGCCCAACGCAGAGGGCTTGCAGGCCTGTGTACAGAAGGATGGGGAGGTGGATGTGCTGGCGGGCTTCCCGTCGCCGCCCAGCCTGGGGGAATATGCACCGGAGTCTATGGACGGACCCAGCTCCCTGGCTGCCTTGACCGGACAAGCGGCCCGGCTGGGCTATCCGGTGGTGATTCTGGACATCTCCAGTCAGGAGTTGGCCGCGCCCGCCCTGGCCGCCGCCAATTCCCTGCTCTTGGTGGCGTCGCCCACCATCCAGGGCGCGCTGGCCGCGGTGGAAGCGGCCCGGCTGGCCCATCAGGAGTGTGGCCTGCCCCCGGAGAACTGCCATCTGCTGGTCAACGGCTACCGCAGTTCCACCCTGTCGGCGGAATTATTTCTCAAATCCACCCGCCCCTCCTATCCGGCCCTGCCCCAACTGGCCGCAGCTGTGCCCGACGATCCGGCCATCGAGGAGGCCCTTAACAGCCGCCGTCCGCCCTACTACCAGTCGGACCCCCTGCGCAGCGCCGTGCAAACCCTGGGTGACCGTCTCTTTGCTGCCCCTGCACCCGGGCGTGGCGCACTGGCAGCCCGGGTCGGACGGGAAAGCCAGGAGCTATTGCGGGTCGGGCCAGTCGTTTTCAAGAGGAGCTAATCGAATGCAGAAGTCGGAATGCGGAATATTCGCACCGACCCTGCCCAATTCCGCATTCCCCATTCGCCGTTCCGCATTCAAAGGAGGTGTACATGCCTTGGAAATCACAGAGTGAAGCCATTTCTGCCGAGCAGATGGACGAACTGGTCACAGAGGCGGGCCGTGCCGTCGGCGGGATGCCCCTGGCCCAGCTACGCAACCGGGCTGAAGTCACCCGTCTGGCCCAGGACGCGGTACGCACAGCCCTGCGCCAGCAGCGTATCACCACCCTGGGCCCCAGCCAGTTCCAGGGTGCGGTCAGCCGGGTGGTGGCCCGGCTGGGTGGCTTGGGATTTCTCGACAGCCTGATGCCCCCGGTCTGCGTGGACTTCACCGATGTGCTGGTCAACGGGGACGGCGGGGTCTGGGGGCGCTACAAGGGGGAGATGGACTTTACCCGGCTGGCCATTCATCCCAGCCCCCAGGAGTGCTGGCAGGCAGTGGAGGCGCTCCTCGCTCCCCTGGGCCGGGCCTGCACCGAGGCCACCCCCAGCGTGGACGCCAAGATCGCCCGGGACAAGGGACATAACTTCGCCGGGGCACGGGTCAAGATCATCCACCCCAATATCGGCGCAGGGGATGGCTATCCCACCATCGCCCTGCGCTTCTACGAGAATCGGCCCGTGCCCCCGGCCCAGATCGTCGAGTGGGGCATGATGCCCGCCTTTCTGATGGACCATCTGCTGGACGTGGTCAGCGATCGCCTGCGGGTGATGGTGGTGGGCGGCACGGGCACAGGCAAGACGACCCTCCTCTCTGCCCTCTGCCACGGCATCGAGGAGGAGGCCCGCATCGTGAAGATCGAGGACCCGGAGGAGATTTGGTTGCTCCACCCCAATGTGACCACCCTGGAAGCCCGACCCGCACCGCCAGGGTCCAATGTGCCCGGCTACACCGTCTCCGACGGGGTGGACGACGCCATGCGTCTTGCCCCCAGCCACGTCATCGTGGGTGAAGTGCGCACAGGCAACGCGGCCCTCTCCCTCTTCCGCGCCCTGATGTCCGACCACGCGGGGCTGACCACCTTCCACGCCGAAGGCGCGGACGAGGCGGTCTTTCGGCTGGGGGTCATTCTCTTCGCCGACGCCGGCGTGCGCTTCGAGGCGGCCAAAGGGTTGTTCGCCCAGGCCATCGATCTTGTGGTGCAGCTGGGCTTTCGGGAGGGACGTCGCCAGGCCGTGGCTGTACATGAAGTCCAAGATGCAGCGGGCGGCAATGTACGCTTCCAGCCCCTCTGGCAGAGCGGGGATGAGGCGATGCAGCCGGTAACACGCCGGCGGTCGTAACACAATGACAGACCACCAAAGGAGGAGAGAGTGAACCCTGAACTATTGCTCGCCCTGCTTGACCGACAGTATATGCTCCTGGCAGGGGCGGGACTGGCCGGGCTGACCGTCACGTTGTTGGTACGTCAAATCAACCTTGGTATGGTGCTAGGACCGCCCGAAGCGAAGGTACTGGCTGATTACTTGGCTCCCTACGCCGCCAGCGGGGAACGCCCGGATCGGCTGCACATCAACCCGGAGGCAGTGATCCTGGCCGGGCTGGGGCTGCCCTTCCGTCCTGGACGTCTGCGTCAGCTACGCATAGCCGCTGCCCTACTTCCCGCACTGCTGCTTTTGCTTGTGGGTTTTCCGCTGGTTCCTTCCCTGGCCGGGGGCGCGCTGGGCTATGTGCTGGTCGATGCCTGGCTGCAAGGACGCTGGCGCACCTTTCGCAACCGTATTGAGCAGGAGTTGCCCACCTTCGTCAGCCGTCTGGCTGGCCTGCTCCTGGTCACCGAATCGACGACCCGTGCTCTGGAGGAGGTCATCGACACCCTGGAAGCGCAGAATCCCCTGCGAGTCTGGATGGAAGCCTTTCTCCTGGGTATCCGGGAGGAGGGGGTGCGCTTTATGGAACACGCCCGCACCCACGCCGCTGTGATCTCACCCTCTCTGGCCCTGGTCGTCTTTGAACTGGGTCGCTTCTACGAGACCGGCGGCGCAGGCTTTGCCCAGGCCTTTGCCACCACCGCCGACGAGCTTTCCTCGATTCTAGAAGCCCGGGCCGTGGCTGCCTCCAAAGCTGAAGGCGCACGCACAGCCGTTCTGAGTATGCTGGTGATTATGGCCGTGATTATGGGATTGATGCTCTCGTCGCCTTCGATCCGTGCGGGATTCAACGACCCGACAGCCCAACTGGTGGCGCTGGGCGCGCTCAGTGCCATGGCCTACGGCTATCTCTTTCTGAATGGGATGATCCAGGATGCCCTGGAATCTTGACAGCCAATTGAAGCAAGGAGACTATCGGAATGGACCAACAACTTCTGATTCTGGCCGCCGCGCTCTGCGCGGGGTTGACCGTCGCCGTCGGGTTGCGCACATGGAATCTCTCCATTGCCGCCGACGATGTGACCCGCAGCCTGGATGCCTATTACCGGGCGGGCAGGGGCGACGAGCCCGACGGCACAGTAGAGCGCATGGGCCAGGCTGTGCTCAAACGTCTGCCCACGGGACGTTTCGCGATGGAGCGCTATCTGGCCTGGATTGCCCTGGAAGAGCCGCCGCCTGCGCCAGCCCGGGTGGCGGGAACGGCGGCCCTGCTGGGCTTGGCTGGGGTGGCAGCGGCGGTGATCAACGGCATCCCGGCGCTCTTTGTGCTGGGCATCGTCGGCTTTGCCTGGCCCTTTGTGCGTCTGCGCAACCGGGCCAACCGGGTGAAGAAGCGGGTGGAGCGGGCCCTGCCCGAACTCTCGGCGCTGATGGCGGCGGAGATGGCCGCGGGCAACCCGCCGGATCGGGCGCTGGAACGGGCCGGGCAGTGGGGTGGTCCCCTGGCCCGGCTGATTTCCATGAGCGTGGCCGAGTCCCGACTCAACGGACGCCCGCTATTTGGCCGGGGCCGTCTGCCCGGCATCTGGCGGGAGGTGGTGGAGCGCTATGGCCTGCCCAGCCTGCGCGCCTTTGCTGCCCAGGTGGACATCGCCGCCCAGAAGGGGGCGGCGGGTCCCGAACTGATGGAAGGTCTGGCCCGCTCCCTGATCATCGCCTACAAAGACCAGGCCCTGCGTGAGGCGGAGAAGCTGGACAGTCGCCTGGCCGTACCCAGCGTGCTTTTCTTCTTTCTGCCCTTTCTCTTTCTGATTCTGACGCCCTTGCTCATGCCCGTCATGGCTGTGCTGGGATAGGGAGCGACCATGCAACGAATAGAGGGAAAATTGCCAACAGTCCATTCATACTCAGGGGACGCTTTGCTTCTCGGTCTGGCAGCTGCTATAGCGATCTGGCTGCTCTGGCCCCACGGCGCGCTTTGGGCCAAGAGTCGAAACCAACCCCCGGCCATAAAACTGAGACCGATTGCCTGGGAAGCAGAAAAGGCGTTACCCGCGCCTATCGAATCTCTATCGTCCCTCTATGAAGTGGAGGGGGATGGGAACGCGTTCGCCCTGCATATTGAGGATGGTGGTCAACTGGCAAGTGAAGGGGAAACGGCTGTGCTGGCCTGGCTGGAAGGGGAATGGGTGGCTGTGCCGCTGCTGGCCACGGAGGAGGGATACAGTGCGTACTTTGAGGGTTGGCTGCCCGATTTGGTCACCGTCGCCGCTCTGTCAACGGCGATAAGGAGACAATAGGCGATGGCCGACCTGCTACTGCACCTCTGCCTCCTGGCCTGGCTGCTACCCTGCGCCCTGCAGGACTGGCGCAGCCGTCACGTCTCCAACTGGCTCACCCTGCCCGCCTTTGTGCTGGCCTGGCCCCTCTCCCTGTGGCTGGGCGGCGAGGAGCGGCTGGTATTCACCTTCGCCCTCTTTGTGGGCTGCTGGTTCGCCTGGCAGATGGAGGGGATGGGCGCTGCGGATGGCAAGATCGCCACGGCCCTGGCTGCGCTGCTGCCCCAGGCTGTGCTGTGGAGTGGGGGGCTTCTCTTTCTCTGCTTCGTCGGGCTGCGCCTGCGCAGGCAACAACAGAGTGTACCTGCGGTGGTAGTCCTTTTCCTGGGCGCGTTGCTTTCGATTGTCGGGAGCAGCGCGAATCCAATTTGACATCTGCTCCAAGTGGTCGTATATTGGCAAAATGGTCAAACTTATCAGGATTGCCATATTTATCAGTTGTGACGATTTGCCAAGGAGACGCAGCCTATGATGGAGCGTATTGCTACATATGAGTATCTCAGCCCCAATCAGGTGAGCCAACTCTTGGGCGTATCATCCAGTACGATCCGTCGTCTGATCTATTCCAAACAACTGGAAGCCTACCCCATGCCGCCTGGCAGGCACTACAAAATCACAGCCGATGATGTGTTGGCCTATGTGGACGCACACGAATTTCCCTTGACGGAGAAGGCAAGAACAATTTTGGAAGAAAAGCGGAATCATTTTAGGACTCAATGAAGATGGCATAAAAAGCCGAAACCCGCCTCGGGCAAAGGCGGGTTTCGTAAAGGATTCTCGCAGAGAAGAAAAACACAATACCTGACTGCTGAATCCCTGTGGTATGGATAACCACTATTTGACTACATCGACCTCTATCCTACCTCAGTTTTTTCTTTTCTGCAAGAGCCTTTTCTCCCATGTGTAAAATTCGCATGGAAGATATGCGCTCGACACGAGTCTGATTATCAATCCATAGGTCGCATTGGGCTATTGCCGCGCGGCGCGTCTGCGCCGTCCGGGTCATCCCTTTGTACCCGCCATCCTGCGAAAGGATGTCAGACTATGCTGCGAAAAGAGACGATCATTGCCGTTTTGGGCAGCCCTGTCGCCTACTATTCGATCTTTGCCCGGGTACTGGGCGGAGTCGAAGAAGGCATCTTTGTCTCCCAGTTCTTCTACTGGTACGGCAAAGAACATGACCCCGAAGGCTGGACCTACAAAACTCAGGACGATATTTTTGAAGAGACAGGGTTGACCCGGCGCAACCAGGAGACAGCGCGCAAACAACTGCGGAATTTGGGCGTGCTGGAGGAAAAACGCGCCGGCATCCCGGCCAGGCTCTATTATCGCCTCAATCTGGATGTTCTTTTTGAACTGATCAACCAGGCAGTCACACCAGATGAGCCGCCACCACCTTTACCCCCAATCCCAGCATCTCCCTCTGAACAGATCGACAAAGGGGACACGGAGCCGGACGTTGCATCCGATTCCGGATTGGCTGCAGCAACGAAAGAATCAAAAACGGATATAGAGAAGGACAATACTATATCCGTTTACAAAGAGGAGAAGGAGGATGAGGACGGGACCACTTTCCAGGATGCTCAAATCGACCATCCTACGATGGCGGAATCCGCCATCCAGGGGGAAAATGACCCAAACCACGATGGATCATTGGCGCACTCTAGGATGGCGGAATCCGCCATCCAGAGACGGACGAATCCGCCAGACAGAGATGAACGAATCCGCCAAACATTACTATATAGTACAAAGACTACAACAGAGACTACACCAGAGAATACAACAAACACAACAACGATCAGGGTTAATCCCGCTCCAGCAGGGACAAGGAGCGACTCTGTTGTTGTGGATGTTTTGGCAGATCCGGCGCGGGCCTGGATTCTGGATAGCTTCCAAGAGATGCTGGGAGAGGAGCGTGAGATGACCGGTGCAGACCGGGCCGCGCTGGTCGAGCTGGCCGCCTACCCGGAACATACCATCCGGGATGCCTTCGACGCGGCCAGGGCATGGCTGAAAGACCCCAAACGCGCGCCCATCCACGCCCTGGGCCGCTGGCTGGTGGGCACGGCCAAACGCAAACAGGAGGCCGAGGCCCGACAGGGGAGTAGGGTTAAAGGCAAGGCCCAACCTGAGTTCGATTTTGATTGGGCCGAGTACCAGGCCGCCATGGAGGAACGCCGCCAGCCCACGATTGTCAAACCGGAGGATACCATCTGGCAAAAGGTCCTGGACGATCTGTCCCTGCAATTTCCCCGCTCGACAATGGATACCTGGCTAGTGGATACCTGGCTCATCTCGGCTGAGGAGGAATCCTATCAGGTGGGGACGCGCACACCCCAGAACCGGGATTGGCTGCAACATCGCATGGCCGCCCACATCCAGAAGACGCTCTCCCGGGTGGTAGGGCAGAAGGTGCAGGTGGAGTTTCAGGTGGCCCAGATGCCCCGGCATTGAGGGGTAATTTCAGCGAAAGATGACCGATGACCCAAGAGACCCTGCGGGATGCTGTGAGAGGCTGCACCTGCACCGATTGGACAGAGAATATCCGCCATCTGGACAGCCTGCTGCTCCTCGCATGGACCCACGGCAGAGAGTACGAGGGAGTCATTTTTCGCTTCTGTCCCTGGTGTGGCCAGCGTTTGGCTGGGGCTGCGGGCCAGCGGGATGCTGCCTTGTGGGAGAAGGCCCGACAGCGCATCGAGGAGGGCTTCTTTGCGACAGATGCCTGGGGCACGCCGCAGACGCCCAATATGCTGGTGGCGGCCTGGCCCATTGCCGACTATCGGCAGAAAACCGGCGATCTCCTGGGTGCGCTGGAGCTGATGCTGACCTTTGTGGAGGCTGGGAACCGGTTTACCAACCAATACGGTGATATCGACGAGCCATTCTACGAGGGCCTAGAACTGATGCTGGCGGATTTTCGGGACCTGTTGCTGGCCAATCCAGGATTCTATGAAGAGGGAGACCTGGCCCAGCGGCTGATCAACCTGGGACGGGAGGCTGGCGGATTGGGGTGGGGCTACGGCGATTTTGTGACAGAGATCGTCGGGGAGATTCAACAGCGATTTGGCGACGTCTGAACCAGCCACTTACTCTGGCGGGAAGGAAATCACCGCCTCCGTCTGCTTTCTGGCTGTGGCGAAGTCGATGAACTAGGGCAAAAGCATGGCGCAGGTCGCGCTCCCAATCTGCCTCCACACGGCCCAGAACGGCCCTCCACGCCTCATTTGACCAGGAGAGGTAACACCACTTTTATCTGAATCAGGCTTTCTGGCGCTTCTACGCCCTGATTGACCAGCAGAAGCTCCCATGAAAAGGGGGGTGCCCAACACCCGTTCGGGTTCCAGCACCACCAACATATACTTGCCCTTCTCCACAGGGGTGACCAATTCCTGGCGGGTGAGCCGTTCCACCAGGGCATAGGTTTGGGGCGTGTCCAGATCGAAGATGCCTGCCAGCAGGCGGGGAGTCAGATAGTAGATATCGGCGGCATAGAGATGGCGCACAATAGAAAGCAAGTCGCTCATCCCGTGTATTTCCCGGAATCGTTTACTCGATTTTGTTGTTTGAGAATATGACACAGGAGGACTGGGGAATCAAGCGGAGTCTAACACGCAGAGGAAGAAGGTTGAATATATTACTCTGTTCGCGTAGTCATAATCAGTATGGTGAGTGTTGTTTTTCACTACACGAAATACTTATTTGGAACTTTTTGATATTGTCGTTCCGTCTCTTACCCGCCAAAGAGCCGCTGCCAAAACGATTTCCTCTCGTCGCCATGTCTTCTGCGTAGCTCCTCGATCTGCCCCTCTAACCGCCCTACCTCCCGCTGCAAGTTCTGCAGTTCATCCTGCAAGCGTCGGGTCTCAGAGCGATTGTGACTGCGCTCGTCGGTCAGTTCCGTGCGTACCTGTTCTTCCCGCAGACGGGCCTCGGTGAGTTGATGCTCGATAACTGAAATCATCGCCGCAGGCACCAACAAATCCCGCTCGCTCTCACCAGAACGGCTCTCGGCCTGGGTCTCGCTGATGTCAGGCTGGAAGTGGAAGTCACGCAATTCCCCGGAACGCAGGCGCTGCTCAATCTCCTGATAGGTCTCGTTGTTGCTGAACTGGTTGACAAAAGCGCAGAGCTTGATGTCTTCCATGGTCAGCTTGCGGGGACGACCCGTGGCATTGTCGCTGAAGTAGCGGCCAAAGCGATTGGTGTAGCCCCGAATGCTGGAAACGCTGAGACCGGTCATACGGGCGGCTTCTGCAGGGTCATAGAGTTGTGCCATAGCGGTTTGTCGTCTTTGAAGATGGCGCAGACCATTTTTGTGTCTGCAAAGGTTATAAAGGGCGTGAAAGGCCGGACAAAATTCCAGAATGAAGGGGGTTTGCAGCCCCCGAATGGCATACAGGTCGTGCAGGCTATCTTTTTGTCTGCAAGGGCTACAAAGCTCCAATCTGTTGCTTGACGGGCTACAAGAGGCGTGATACACTTGCTCTCAGCAACTGGGAACAGCCTGCTTTGTAGCCTGCAACCGCAACAAAACGGTCAGGTCACAACATTGTAGCACATTTTCGCTGTGTAGCTAGGTGCAAAAACGCCAGGGGAGGCGAGATGGCTCGACAGAACCAGTATGACGCGGCACTGGTCAGCCAGCGCGAGTTGGTGGCCGGCCCCAACACCCGTTGGTTCATTGAACCAACCCCGCCACCGCCCATGCCCATGGAGGTGGTCAAGAGTCCGCCCATGCTGGTGGAGCCTGCCTTTCATGCCCAACCGGGCGCGGACGAAAAGTCCACACCCCGCAGCAGGGCGGTGGGACTGGTCATCCGCTCGATCCCGCTGCTGCTGGTCTGGCTGGTGTTGAGCATCGGAATGGTCTGGCTGCTGGCCGTGGAATGGCCTTGGATATTCATTTTCTGGGGGCTGCTCTCCGCCGTCACCTGGCTGCTGCACGACCGGCGGGAGTACGAATACAGCCGGGGCGGGGTGGAACGACACCGGGCCGACCGGGCCTATCAACTGAAGCGGCTGGAAATGGTACAGAATCACGAACTGCGCCGGGAGATGTTGCAGCGCTACCTCGACGCACTGGAAGGGTACACCCATGACGGCGCAACCTCTCGATAGCCTCAAAACACCTCTGACCAAGTGGTTCGGCGGGCTGGCGATCGCCCACGACGATGGAATGACCAGTATGGAATATCAGCACCAGATCGTCCAACTGGAAGCGCGCCTGCTGCGGGTGGCCGCCCAGGCCGAGAGTCTGCGCCAGGAAAATGTGAATCTGCGCCGCCGGGTGCGCCGGGTACGCCCCAGCTACTCGACGATTGTACACCGGGCACACCGGGACGTGCAGCTGATGTACGGTCTCTTTCTGGCTGGCACAGGTACCAGCCGGGCCAACTGTATCGACGTGCTGGGGCTGACTGTGCGCCGATGGAACTGGGCGCGTGCCCTGGCCCAACTCTCCGGCGTGCATGACGGCTGGGAGTTCTACGAGGAACTGGCCATGCCGGAATTCCTGCGCCGTCTGAGCGAAGGCGCAGACCTGGCCGAGTCTGAGGCCGACCTGCTACGCAGTTATTTACCCAAGTAGGCCCACAGGAACGCCCCGTCTGCTGGACCACCGGAACGGTGGATCGTTGCAGTCCAGATCGTTCCGCACTCCTGAAGAATCGCGGTGGGGGAGTGGGATCAGCGACGGAATAAGGCGAAAAACGCCCCTATAAAAGAGCAGAGAGAGCGGCCGGAATATTCCGGCCGCTCTCTCTATTTGTGAAGATGATGTCGTGGGGAATGACCGCTGTCCGTACCTTCCCTCTACAACTCCTCTTCGAGCATACTTCCATTCTCCTGCAACCACACTTTGGCCAAAGCATAGCGAGGTACTTGCACAGCAATCACATTCCAAAATTCTGGCGTGTGGTTTGCCTCGCGCAGATGGGCCAGTTCGTGGACAATCAGATAGTCGATCACAAAGATGGGCGCTTTGATGATGCGCCAGTTGAAATTGAGATTGTTCTTCGGCGTGCAGGAAGCCCAGCGCACCCGCAGATCGGAGACCAGAATCCGGTGGTAGTCCACCCCCATGGAATCGGCAAAGTGACGAATGCGCGGCGTCAGCTTTTCCCTTGCCCGCTCCACATACCATTCCTGCAATAGCTGGCCTGCTTCAGACTGGCGCTGCCGGGAAATGTAGAAACGGTTGTAAAAACGTACCCCCGGCTCATCGTCGTCGGTGATCTCCAGACGATAGGAACGCCCCAGATAGAGCAGTGTCTCGCCAGTCACAAATTCTTTGCGCACAGGCCGGACCGGATACTTCTGGATGTGGTTGAGCTTCTGATAGATCCACAACTTTTTGGCTTCGACTGCCTGGCGGATCGCATCTTCGGATGCCCCAACCGGCGCGCGCACAACAATCGAGCGGTCACGCTCAACGGCCAAGCCGATGGTTTTCCGTTCTGAGTAGACAATGCGGTAGTCGAGTTGCATAGTTCGAGTGCCCTTAGCGGCCAATCGTCTCCCGATTCGACCGGGCCCATTCCAACAGCCGAGAAACCAGCGTATGACGTTTGGCGAAAATATAAGGGGTGTTGTTGAAATGCTCGGAAAGAAAGAGTTCCTGCAATTCGGCCTTGAGGCGATTTTGGGCAGGGATAGAATCCCAGAAACCGGCTGAGCGTACCTCGCGTTCGATAAGATTGAAGGTATTCAGGGTCAGGTCTACATTCTGGGCGATCTCGTCCTCGTTCAACTCCCGGCTTTCCCACAACTCGGCCCAAAAGATACGAAATATGGGCATCTGACGTTTGCGATCCAGCCCGTAGGTCTGCTCTTTCTCTTTGGCGACGATCTTCTGACGCAACTTCTCCAATTCCTGATAGATCATCTCCCAGTTGTCGGCAAACTCCTGCAAAATCTGCGCCAACATTTCGGCGAAGGAAGTAAAGAGCTCCGGGTCTTCGTCGATGTTGATGTCGATGTAATGGCGGATGGCGTGTTCAACCTCGGCCGCTTTGGTCCTGTCTCGCCGGCGCTGCTGCACACCCTTTTCAAAATCGTCGTCCATAATGGAGATGGGGGCGACCTTCTGCACAATTCCACGCGAGACCAGATAGTCGTCAGCGATGGCGCGCAGCTTGTCCGGGATGCCCTTCATACTCAGCCGCTGGTCGTGGAGATGGCGCTGGGCCAGGGCATTGACTTCGATGAAGCTCAAATAGTCGGGCCAATAGTCCAGGGCTTCTTGACGGGGGAAGACCAGATTCATGGCCTGGGTGAGTCGCTGAAAGGCCAGGATATAGTCGAAGCGAATCTCTTCGTCGTAGAAGAGATCGAAGAAGGCGTCGGGATCGCTGAAGTCGGTCAATCCATAACGGCGCAGAAGTTCCCAAATCTCCCGATGGGCCTGCACCAGGTCGTTGATCTCCGCCTGGTCGTTGCCCAACGCCTCGACGATCTCCTGTTGCTCCCGCTCGGCGTAGGCATCCAGGGCGCGCTTGAGATGATGGCCCACGCCCACGTAGTCCACCACAAAACCCTTTTCCTTGAATTCGTCGCCCACCCGGTTGACCCGTGCAATTGCCTGGAGCAGATTGTGATCGGTAACCACTTTGTCCAAGTACATCACCTGCTCAATCGGCGCGTCGAAGCCAGTGAGAAGCATATTGTTGACCACAATCATCCCCACACGGCCATCTGCCTGGCTTTCGCCCTGGCCTTCCACCGCGTCAAAGGGCAGCTTGAAACGCTGGATGCTGCGCTTGTGGTAGCCGCTGTCCGTGTAGGCTCTGATGTGGGGCAGGTCGTTGTGACTGCCGGAAATCACTACTGCGGTTTCCAGGCTGCGCAGTCGGTCCACAGGCAGGCTGCGGGGATTGCGCCGCTCCAATTCAGCGACTTTGGCGGCCAGGGCTTCATCCAGCGCATCTTTGTAGCGCACCGCAGCTTCCCGTGAGACCGCCACCACCTGGGCCTTGAAACCGTTAGGAAAGACAAACTCCACATAGTGCTCCACCATATCTGCGGCTTTGGCGCGGATGGTCGCCTGGGCTTCCAGATAGGCATCCCGAGAGCCAAAGCCCAGGATTTGCAGCCGCTCCCCCAGATCGTAATCGCTGAAGACATCGGCAAAGCGCTGGTCCAACCCCGGCTTGTCGCTGACTTCGGCGTTGTGGGTGCGCCCCTCGTAGACAATCTCCAGGGTTGTGCCGTCGGCGATGGACTGGCGCATGGTGTATTTGTCGATGTAGTCGCCGAAGGTCTGCTCGGTTTTGTCGATGGGAGTGCCCGTGTAGGCCACCCGGGCTGCATTGGGCAAGGCTCGCTCCAAATTGGCCCCCAACAATTTGTACTGGGAGCGGTGGGCCTCGTCGATCAGAATCAGAATGTGGGGGCTGGGGTTCAAGCGGGGGAATATCTCGCTCAGCTCCCGCTCCTGGAATTTCTGGATCATCGCCATCACCAGGTCTGGGGAGTCGGTCGCCAGCAACTCCTTCAGCCGGGCGATGCTGTCGGCCACCTTGACCGTCTGTCCGATGCTGCCCCCGGTCTCGTTGAGCTGCTCCTCTAGCTGGGTGCGGTCGGTGATGAAGACCACCTTCCAGTCGGCGAAATCGATGAGACGGCGCATGGCCCGCACCATAAACATCATTGTCAGGGACTTGCCCGACCCCTGGGTATGCCAGATGATACCGCTGCGCTCTCGGGCATTCTGGCCGGTCAGCAGGCGTTGGATGGTCAGCTTGACCGCCCGAAACTGCTGGTAACGGGCCACGATTTTGACGGTTTTGCCTTTGTCATTGACGCTGAAAATTGTGAAGGATTGGAGCATCTCCAACAGGTTGGCATGGCGGCACATCCCGGCCACCAGCCGCTGCTGGTCGTTGGGCGATGTACCGCTGTGGGGCAGGTCGTCCAGAGTCAGGGGATAGGGATCGCTCCAACGATACCAGTGCTTGGGTATGTGGGTGGTGATGGTGCCGAAACGGGCCTCGCTGCGGCAGGTGGCCACCAGAAATTGGTTGTAATGAAAGAGCGCCGGGCTGCCTTCGCCGCTAACGCCCCGCTGCTGGCTGTAGCGCAGGAGTTGATCGATGGCCTCGCCCATGGGGTCTTTGACACGGGAGGATTTGCACTCGATGACCGCCACGGGCAGACCGTTGAGGAAGAGGACGATATCGGGCAGGATGTGATGTTCTGTGCCGGGGATACGCACTTTGAACTGGCTGATGGCCGTGAAATCGTTCCTCTCCGGGTGGGCGAAGTCCACATAGCGCACTGTAGGGCTTTTCTCACCCGTGGCGTGGTTGATCGCCACGCTCGTGTTCTCCAGGAGCAGACGCAGGACGTGCTGATTGTTCTCGATCAGGTTGGCAGCCGGGGGCGCAGTGATGCGGCGTACCACCTCGGCCACCTGGTCGTCGCTGAGAAAGGGGTTGATGGCGCGCAGGGCGGCTTCCAATTTGGGCAGCACCACCACCTGGTCCAGACTGCTCCGGTGGCTCTCCCCCGGCGACTGGGCCTGGGCCAGACGAATGACGTTCCAGCCCAGGCTCTCCAGTTGGACGAGGAAGGGTTCCTCCACATTGCTCTTTTCGTCCAGACGCAGGCTGGCATTGGCTTTGTCGTTGGAGAGGATCATCCGAGTACCTCCCAGTGGCCGCCTCTGGCAGGGCCGATACGTCGGAGCCGTCCATCCTCGCGCAGTTTCGAGATTTGCTTTTCTACTGCCCGCTGGGTGATACCCAAACTGTCCGCTACTTCTCTTGCTGCCAGTTCAGGATTGGCCTTTAAGAGTGCCAGGATTTTCTCCGAACTTTTCTCCGAACTTTTCTCCGAACCATTTTCGGTGTCCACCCATTGCGCCGAGGCCTTGCGGTGGATGGTGGCGACAAAAAGATTGCCCTCCCGGTCATCGTTAAAATCGATATCCGGCCAATCGCCCAGCGCCCGTTTGATGCCTGACCCCAGCCCCCGGTAGGGCAGCAGCCCCTTGGCAACGTAAGAGACCAGAATCGGGTTGCGGATGTTGGAGTTGCCAGCGCGGATTTTGGGCACAGTCAGATTGTTGGGCAGGTGGCCGGGGCTGATAATTTCGATGCGGTTGTCGAAGACAAAGAGGCGAATGGGCGCGCTGATCAGATAGTCCCGGTGCATCAGCGCATTGACCAGCAATTCCTCAAAGACCGAAGGGGGTATCTCCGGCACACCCGGCGCATTGACACCCTGGCCGGCCTGCACTTTGCGCAGGTTGCGCATGACAAAGGCCATGGCCCCGGCGAATATCTGGGGCAGAGGACCGGCGAAGTCTTCGCTGTCCAGATAGGCGTTGACGTGCATATCGTTGCCGGGGTAGCGGATGGCCTTGACGACAAACAGGGGTTTCACCCATTCGGGCCGCTCGGCAAAGAGCAGCACCCCGGCCAGATTGAGAGAGCCGTCCTCTGCGGCCAGATTCATATTTTGCAGGAGGGTCAGCCGCTCCTGGGGTGCATCGGGGAAATCCATCCCGTAGACATCGCGCAGGAAGTCCCGGAAGCGCAGTTTGTCCAGCTTGTCGATGCCCGCTTTGGTGGGCAACTCGTCGGCGTGAAACTGGTCCACACTCTGGAAGAGACGGCGCAGTTCCTCTTTGGAGTTGATACGGCGCTTGTCGCTGCCACTCTTGAGCCAGATCACCCCGTTGCGGTCGAAGTAGGGTTTGTCAATGCCTTTGGGAACGGTGAGGACAATCACCAGCCGCCCGTTCTCCAACTCCAGATTTTCCGTCTGTACAGTGATGGGGCTGCGGATATGTTGGGAAGCGGCGTTGCCGATCAGTTGGTTGAGACGGGAGACATCGGCGCGGCTCAGTCCTGGCAGGCTGCCGTCATCGGCCACGCCCAGATAGATGACCCCACCCTCGGCATTGGAAAAGGCCGCCATCTCCGCGGCCAGGCTGTCGGCGTTGGTCATATCCCGTTTGAACTGGCGACGGCTGTCTTCACCCAGTGCGATTTGTGCTTGTAGTTCGTCAAGATTCATAGCTTTAACTCTCATTACCAGCTCATAAGGCTTGCCAGGCTACAGACGAAATGGAATGCACAGCGCCCTTTCTATCGATATAGAAGCGGGGTGCCATTCTCATCAATTTTCCCGTTCAATCACATAGCCATTCACATCCCCATATTGTCGCCCTCGAAATCGAAGAACTCCGTTTTCCGAACGTGGCCAGGCATTATAGACTGCTTGATCGACAAGAATTTCGTTTCGACCGTCAGACAGTTTTGTTGCGCGGTAGACGCATTCGCCAATTGCCTTAGGTTGTTCGTATTTGTCGGTACCGACTACCGTAACAATCGCCTTGCTCATAGCAAGACCGACACCCAGATCGAGAGGAGGCAGATTGTAGCGTTCACCGATTTCTTCATTCACCAAATTTCTGACCTCACTCAGACAACTTTTGGCGGCCCGGTGAGACGCATAGATAGTTTCTTCCATCTGTTCATCAGGAACTCGAAACAACGCAAGCACACCATCCCCCAAATACTCTGTCACGCTTCCATTTTCAAAGGAGATAGCCAATGCCATAGCCGGCAGCAAGGCAGAAGTTTCGTAGAATATACGCTGGAGTTGATTGACTTGCGTGGTTCGCCCACTGATGGCCTGCATCAAATGTTTTGTCGAATCGCGCATATCTGCCATCATAGCAATAAACCGATCGACCTGCGGCGAAAATCTCGCTACTGTAGGATAGCCCGGGATTTGTGACGGGATTGATTGAAATGCCTTCCTGAGTTGTCTCTCTACCAGAAGGGGTTCAGCCTGTCCCCAAATACTTTCTGCAGTGTCGAGTGATAATTGAATCAATTGGTCTAGCTGATCGGTTTTTTCTTGACTCAGACTCATCCTAAAAGCGCCTTCCTTATCATCCATTCACAAACAACAGCATCCGGCAAAAGTGTATACGTCTACATTTCCTTACCTGCGATGAAAATTACGTCACCGCCATAAATACTCCCGTTATATTCAGGAATAGTATTTCCCTGTTTTGCCCAAAGATTCTTTTTTACCGAATCACAATCTGGATTCTCGGACTTCAAACCTGTATAGACTGCCTCAGTCATCAAAATCGGCGGATATGTAGTCCGAGATGCAGGCAAAGATGTCTTGAAAAAGGTTCTGAAATACTCATTGTCGTATTTGACCATCTGCGAGGAGGTCGTCTTAAGATGATCTATAAACCGCTCATAGGATATATCCTCCCAGCCCCAAGCCTCGGTATATGGATAGTAAAAGCCTACAGATACGCCCTGCTGCTGGTATGAAAACTCCTTGTGTGCAATATCCGTGAGCCGTGACGCAATATTGGCCGGTTTACCCAGCCACACAAACGAACGATAAAACTCCCCCTCATCCCCTTTCCGCGGCACACCGGCCTTTGTCACCAACATACGACCAAAGTCGATTCCGATTCCACAGCGAAATTCCAGATCGCGAACCAGTCGTTTGACCGCGGGATTCACCACGTACTGAGAAAGTGTATTCATCAATATTGCTGTGTCCACTGCGCGCTGGAAGCACTGTTCCCTGTCAAACACCACCATCAGACGATCACCGATAATATCGCGTACGTGGCCGCCGAAATATCGTGCGGCCAATATCATTGAGCGCACAAAAGATGAATATATCCGCGCCAACGTCTGCGGTTGCCTCTCCACACTGATGCTGGCAGAGTTACGAATGTCAATGAACAAAATGCAGGTCTCAATGGTCTTACAGGAGATGCGCTGTTCTTCGATATTTGCGAATGTGATTGTTGAATCGGCCAAGTCGGGAATAGTTTTTGTTTCAACGACTTCTACCTGAAAGTCTGGTGTAAGAATATTCTGTGTTTCGTTTTTCAAGTCTTGCAACAGGTCAGCAATACTCATTGTCAATCTTCATCCCATCTTTACATCATCACTGCATATCCGAAACAGATCAGCAGAAACAGCGTCAACCCTAGACAGGTATAACTCCGATTGTTCCATTTGTGCTTTTGCGAGGCCAGGGCGGAAAGGACATAAGCCTGTCCTGCCAGATCATCGAGCAGCCCCATTCGATCTATTTGGTTGAGTCGGGCAAGATAGCCCTGTTGTCCAAGCTTAGCGACGCTATTAAAGAAAACCAGGCTTTCGCCTGGTCGTTCAATGTTTGGCTCCAACAGCCTTTTGCCGATAGCGCCCAAACCTGTTCTTGAGGTGAGACAAAAAAACGCAAACAGAATTGACAACAGATGGGCAATCAGCATTATCAACAAAAACGGAAATGCAGCGATTGGCATTACGGCAATGAGAGAAGTGTAATTCTGATTCATTGCAAGCCCCGATGCATTCGTAAGCAAGAAACCAGCGATGAGGCTATTAACCGCTATAGCCGCCGCCGCTTTGTTGTCGGCAGATTGTATCCAGGCGCTGGTGTGCTCGATAACAGACCATACAAAATCAATCCTCTCCTGAACATCCAAATCCAAGTTTTCTGACAACTTTTCCTCCTCATCAACCAAGCAAAGAATATTTGTTCTATTATACCTTTCCAGTCACTTTAGGTCAATAATTTCTCCACCGACACCCGCCCGCTGAGCAGGTCTTGCATTAGGCCCGTTTTGAGGCGTTGGAGTTTCAAACGACGGGTATCTTCAGCATCGACGGCTGCGTCGCTGACACCCAGTATTTCAACAATCGTTTCCTGTTCTTCTATGGATGGCAGCGGAACAGGAAATGACTTCAGTTGTGTCGAGTTGATAGATGCCAGGTTTGTAGACTGCTTTGAACTGACGATAAAGAACCGCCTCCCATAGGGTGATGCAGATACCAACGCCAGAAAATCGGGAAGCAGCCTCGTCGGGTTGGCTCTTACACGAAAGACGTGATTTTGATGTAGACAGGGCGCAATTTGTCCTCTCCAAACCGCACCGCGCCCAAGCTTATCGTAGTCACCGCCTTCGTTCATCAAGACATCCCCAGGCTGAAGAAGGAATCTGGGTATCTCATGCCTGTAGATGTGAACAGTCTTTATATCAGATAGATCGATGTAGCCATCTTGCACATTGGCTACTCGTAGATAAGGCAGTTCTACGACATCTGAACCGCTGACAGATCGTCCGAGAGTTACCCCTGACCCTATTTCAGCAACAGTATCCAGCAACCCAACCTCCCACTCCTCCGGGACCGGCCCCACCGGCGACGGCTTGAAGCGGTGGGTGGAGGGGTGGCGCAGGTTGCCCTGGGCGTCGATGCCCCGGGTCAGCAGGTCATGCAGCAGACCGGCTTTGATGCGCCGCTGTTTGGCGATCAGCGCTTCACTCTGGGCGATGGCCCGGTCCACTGTGGCGAGGATGTCGGCGATGGCGGTTTGTTCGGCTTTTGAAGAAGGGTGTCGGATCCTTATCTTCCGAAACGCCTCGCGGGAAAGCTCAATCTGATTAGTGGAACCAGAAATGCAGTCATTTAGGATCTGTGACTGTGCTTCTGGCATATGTAACCAGTAGTAGAAAAATCGAGAGTCGTACTCTGGGAGAAGGCGAACCAAAGTCACATGCCCGTCAAAGGCAACTTCAAGATCGGAATCCCAATATGCGATTCGTCCCAGAGTACCCGTACCTGTAGAATTGACAAAGACATCCCCTCGACTGGTCTTTTTGATGCTATCAAGACCCTGAAAATGCGTTTCCGACACCGACTTCAACTTGCCGAGATCGAGGTAGCCGTGCTGAATACATGCTTGATTCAGCACATAAAAAGACGAGTCATCCTCATAGACAGGGGACTTCCCTCTGCCGATATGTTGTGCAACTTCATCTAGGGCTGTTTCTTGCCAGGTCATCGCAGAAGTCACCCCGTGTAATCCAGTGAATCGAGATAATTCATCAAGTCAGCGAGTGTGTCAGAACGACTGACTTCAAGTTGTTGTGACGACACCGCGTACTTCTCCCACAGATTCTCAAAGACCGCCACCAGCCGGCGCTGCTCTGCGCCCAGATAGCGCTCCAACTGTTCGGCCACCAGGTCGTGGTGTTTGCGCAGGATCAGCGTGCGGGCCTCGTCTTCAGTAATCACCCCGCCCACGTCGGCGGTCAGCCGTTCCAGCCCGTCGATGCGCTCCTGCAAAGTTTTGCTGTCCCGCTTCAGAGCGTTGATGCGCTTCTTCTGCTCCGCGTCCGGCCTGGTCACCGCTTCCAGTTCGGCCAGTTCGTCGGCTGCCTGCTGCAAGAGTTGGCGGCTCTCCGCGGCCTCCTCCTCCGGGCCAAAGCGCTTGAGCACCAATTTCAATTCCAGTTCAAACTGTTTTTCTTTGATGCTGCGCCGCAGCGTGCGTATCTGCTCCTCGGCCTCTTTGATGACGGCCAGCGCCGCGGCGTGGCGCTGCTGCTCCACCCGGGCCTGCACATCCCGGCGCGCTTTCCACTCGGCCAGGGCCGCGGCCAGCTCCCGCTTCATCAGGGCGGCGTTGATTGTCTCGTCTTCGTCCGCCTCGTATTCCAGCAACTCCTGGGCCGCGGCCACCGCCTCCTCCAATGCACTCTCGGCCTCGCCCAACTGGGCGGCCAGGCTCTCCAACTCGTCCGCTTCGGCCTGAAAGAAGGTTTCCAGCAAATAGGGGTCGGGGATGAGGGCCGGACTCCAGCCGTTGGTCAGGATCGTCTTCAGGTCGTATTTGATGCCGTCCCACCAGTTGACAAAAACCCCGGCCACCTGAAAGCCATCCAGCAGGCCCAGGGGTGTCAACCGGGCCTGCAACGAATCGAGCAAACTGCGCCGCACCTCCGGCAACTGCTCACCCCCCAGGGTCAGATAGGCCCCGCCGCTCTCTTTTAGCCCCTCACCCCGGCCCTCTTCCCCAGCGGGAGAGGGCTGGGGTGAGAGGGCCAGTCGGGCAAAGTCGTCCTGGGCCGTGGCCCACCACTGGCCCAGGTGGTGGCGCATCTCAGCCAGAACGGCCTGCACCTGGCGCTCCCCTTCGATGGCCGTCCTGAGCGCCGCCTTTTCGCCCATCTGTGGACGAAAGTCGTAGTAGTCGGCGTCCCGTTCCTGAAAGATCAGCGCCGGGTCCAGCCGGAATTTTTCCAGCAGGGGGGTCTGGGCCGCCACTTCACTTTTGGGCACGCCCCCCAGCAGATGGGCGCGCACATCCTCCGGCTGGGGCGGCGGGGTGTTGTCCACATAGCGGCGGATGTTCAGATTCCAGTCGTTGGCCTCGATCTCGGCCACATCCACCAGCCGGGCGTAGCCGGGGACCTCCCGCTTTGTGCGGTAGACCTGCTCGATCTTCTCCACATCCTCCGGGCGCAGGCTGTTCTGGTTCTTGCCCTCGGCATATTCGGCGTCGGCGTTGATAAAGAAGAGTTTGCCGCGCAGCGCGTCCGGTTTGTTGCGGGTCAGCACCAAAATGGCCGCGGGGATGCCTGTGCCATAGAAGAGTTTGGGCGGCAGGCTGATGATGGCCTCGATAACGCCGCCGTTGTCCGCCAGCAATGCCTGGCGAATCTCCTTTTCCCGGCCACCCCGAAAGAGCACGCCGTGGGGCATTACGACGGCCAGCTTGCCTGTGGGTCGCAGGCTGGCCAGCATATGCTGCACAAACATCAGGTCGGCCTTCTTGCCCGTCTCCGGCGCAAAGCCATAGACGAAGCGTTCGGGCCGCTGCATGGCCGCCCGGTTGTAGTTCTGGGAAAAGGGGGGATTGGCGATCACCCGGTCGAACTGGCGCAGACGCCCACCGGCCACATTGAGGGGTTCCTGCAGGGTGTCGCCAAACTCGATCTGGGCGTCCAGAACGTTGTGGAGGATCAGATTCATCTTGGCGATGGAGACGACCGCGCCGTCGCTGTCCTGGCCGTTCAGCACCAGATTGCGGCCATTGCCCCCCTGCTCGTCCACAAACTGGCTGGACTGGATGAGCATCCCGCCGGAGCCGCAGGTGGGGTCATAGATGCTCATCCCCTCGCCGGGGCGCAGAATCTGCACCATCAGCCGCACCACCTGGGCCGGGGTGTAGAACTGGCCGCCCTTCTTGCCCGCACTGTCGGCGAAGTATTTGATCAGATACTCATAGGCCGCGCCCAGCAGGTCGGGGAACTCAAAGTTGTCGTTGACCAGCGTAAAAGCGGGCTGGTTGAAGTGGTCGATCAGGTCTTTGAGCTGGGTGTCGGAGACTTTGCGCTTGTTGTTGATGGTGGCGTTGAAGTCGATGTGGCGGAGCACGCCTTCCAGCACGTCGTTCTCCTGCTCCAACTGCTCCAGGGCTTTGTTGAGCCGGGCACCAATGTTGTGGTGCAGGTTCTTGAGCGCGGGCTGGCGTGTGCCGTGTTCGTCGTCATAGCCTTCGTGCCAGCGGGCATATTTGGGCACAAAAAAGGTCTCGCCGTAGGTCTGCTTTTCGATGAGCAGTTGGGCCACCTGGTCGGCGGGCAGATGGCGATAGGTGCGACGCAGGGCCTGGCGCTTCTCGTCGAAGACATCGGACATGCGCTTGAGAAAGAGCATCCCGAAGATATATTCCTTGTACTCGGACGCATCCATCGAGCCGCGCAGGATGTCCGCGGCCTTCATCAGAAAGGATTCGAGTTGGGAAAGGGTGATCTTGCTGGAAGCCAACGGGGGGCCTTTCTGGGTGGAGGGTGGGTGGGCTGTCAGGGCGGCGACAACCCTTCTGAGTGCAAACTTACACACTGGACTTCTGTGCAGTATAGCTGTCCACCAGTGGTGAAGCAAGCAGAGCGCTGCTCCTACATTTCTGCAGATTTGCCGTTGTTGGTAAGAGTCAGAATCAACAGTAAAGTGCTCTCTGTAGATAAACAGACACTTCTCGCAAAATCACTTTCTTGTTCATTGTCGTGTGTGTATTTGTTGAGGCGTTCAAACATTGACAACACAGTAGCAGCCATTGTTGCGGCAAAGTCGGCATCACCTTTGCCGGCCCCCTGCTCCCGCAAAGCGATTTTTACTCGCTCTTTGACGTTGGGTTTCCCTTTCACAAAATCTTCGGGGAGCAGTTCATCAGGGACTACCGCCTGCAGAACCTGGCGTACCAACTCGCGTAGCGACGTTGCAGCATGCCGAAGATGATCTGGTCCCTTGCGATTCAAAGCAGAACGCGCGCCAAGCCGCATTTCAACAAAAGTTGGGTTCAGAGCGGCCAATAGCCGATCCAGAATTTTCTCTTCCTCGCTCTTTTCTGCAGAAATAGGCTGTATATGAGAAACTTCGTCGCCGCTTTCCCAATGCGCATACACGTTTACAGAATCCGAATACCTGGCCGCGGTAAGCGTTGGTAGAGCAACCTGCCAGGCGAAAGCATCCGCATTTGGAGGCGGCAACTCTAGGCTGATATGTGAGGTCCACACCCGATCCAGTGCTTGATTCACACTCGTCAAATCAGAAAAAATATCCAGTGTTGTAGTAGTTGATAGCTTTGGGACCAAGTCACTCACTCGCAATACATCCCCAAGCATATCGCTGAGGAGCGAGTTGCTCTGGTTCGCCACGTGAAATAATGCACTGGACCCTATGCTATCGAGCACACTACTCAATAAATGTTGGTTCGTCGCCTGGACAGACAGAAGTGGTTCAATTGCGGATCGAGCGTAATCGAGAGTGCTTTTCTCAAAGACGGTAGATAGCGCGCTGCTGTCTAGAGCATTCGCCAGAATCCCGCTAGGCTTGGAAATGAGTGCTAACGCGTCTTCCACGCTCTTTGCTACATTTCGGTAAGGCTGTGTAGCTATTCTCGCCGATTCCAATAGAGTATCCACTGGTCTCAGGCCGAGGTAGTCCGGGGTAAGAATATCTAGTGGACTGGCAGAAAGAGCCTGAGACACAACGCGCATACCTTCACTTGCCGTCTTTGCCGTCTCAAGAGCCTCCGATACTATCCTGGAATTGATATCAAGACGTGTATTCAGTGCAGAAGATAGACCTGGAAGATATACAGAAGAATCCATGGGAGGTAAGTATGTGTCAATCGTCGGCGTCATCGATTCCCCAATCCGAGTGAAAACTTCGGCTGTGCGTTCGGCCATTCGCCGTATTTGCTCCGTCGATTCAGTCAGTTGTCGCTTTGCCTCCGCCGCCTCCACAAGGCCTTCCTGGGTGAGATGCCAACCGTGCCGATCCCGAAATACGACACCTTGTGCTTTCAATGCCTTCAAAGAACGGCTTATTACTGAGCGGTGGGCATCCAAGCGTTCAGCCAATGCAGAGATACTTTTGGCTGGGGCTTCCTCAAGATGAAGCACTATTTCGACTTGGCGCATTGATCTGCGTGTATTCTCCGACATTTGGCAACTCCATACTCGTGCTATTTGCGTTATTGGCACGAACAAATGTACTACAGACGAAAACTATTTGTCAAAAATGGACCATTCAGGCAGCGAACAAATATATGTCGCTAGTCGGGATAGCACACCAAATCAGTTGAAACCAGACATTTCAGCTTGCCTTCGGATAGGAGTATGCCAAAATCGAGACCAGAAAGGCCCACCTCAGACCCTCCGCTGGGCGAGTCACAGGCGCAGTATGTGATCGCCCGGAGGCTGGAGGATGTGTTCGAGTATGCAGATGGAGGGTTGAGAAATGTAGTGAGGAGGGTTGTAGCCCCAAATCTGTTTGCGTTATATTTGTGTTGCCCAATCTGGCCGTAAGTAGTACGCTTTTTGCTTGCTTTGGGCAGAAATCTCTGTTACAATAGCACGCATGTTCCTAAGCGCATTTTCGTGGAAACTGAACAGCGCAGATGTCTGGTCGCTCCCTGGGGCGCACCAGATCGAAGACGTTTCTTAACCGGCACCGGCGATGGTGTCGGTTTTTTGTATCTGGAAGGCTATGAGGTCGATGAAACTTTCAAAGGTTCGGGTTCGCTACTACAAAAATATTGTGGATTCAACTCCCGTGGAATTTGAAGACAATGTAACAGCGCTCGTTGGCAAAAATGAATCGGGGAAAACCAGTTTCCTAAGAGCGCTCTATGCACTGAATCCCGTTCCAAAAGAAGCAATCAGATTTGATGTAGTCAACGATTACCCCCGTTGGCGCAAAGTCCGGGATGAACGCGAAAGCAATATTAATGAAGTCTGCCCTGTTTCGGTAACTTTCTCTTTATCACCTGCGGAGATAGCAGAACTTTCAAAACGGGTGGGAGTTAATCTCACAGCAGAAACAAAGCTCAGTGCAATGCGCAACTATGCCGGCGATCTATTACTTGAATTGGAGTATCCACAAGAAAAAGCGTGGGTTTCGGCTTTAGTAACATCACTCTCATTGGATAGGGGTACCCAAGAAACGTTCGATACCATCACAACATTTGATCACCTGCGAACCGAGGCTGATTCATTACGTGCAGTAGCCAGCAAGAACAAGAAGCGTAAAAGTGCTGGGGCTTTTCGCTCTCTCATGGATGAAATCGACAAAATCAACAGCCTTCGATCAACCACAAACCTGCCTCTTGAAGTAACTACGTGGTTGGAGAGCCACCTGCCGCAATTCTTCTATTTTAGTGAATACAGCGAACTACCCGGACGGATCGATTTACAACAATTAGTTGAAAAGAGGAACTCTTCACCTCAATCTCTAGAGCCGAAAGAGAGAACGACTCTATCGCTGCTCAGTTTGGTTGGGGTTGCTGGTCAAGAACTGATGAGTACAAACTTTGAGATACGGAAAGCAGAATTAGAGGCGGCTGCCAATGAGATAACACAGCAAGTGTTTGAATACTGGACACAAAATAAAGAGCTTGAAGTAGATTTAGAGATTGACTCAGAAGTCGTCGCGAAAGACAACGGTCGCCAACAAGTCGCACACAAATTCCTGGATATCCGCCTACGAGACCTTCGACACGGCATGACGACTAATTTCAGCACTCGGTCTACAGGATTTCAATGGTTCTTCTCTTTTGTCGCTGCTTTCTCAGAATACGAGAAAAAAAATGTAATCGTCCTCTTGGACGAGCCTGGACTTGGTCTACATGCCCGGGCCCAAGCTGATCTTCTTCGATATATTGATAAGCGTCTGGCCCCAAAGAACCAAGTGATCTACACAACTCATTCGCCCTTTATGATCAATCCTAACCACCTCGAACGGGCGCGCCTGGTTGAAGATCGGTCAACGCGGGGAAATCTGGAGCAGGGCAGCATCATCTCTAGCGATGTACTTTCAGTCACAGATGATACGCGTTTCCCACTGCAGGCAGCGCTTGGCTATGATTTAGCCCAAAACCTCTTTTGGGGCGGAGACTGCAATTTGGTCGTGGAAGGACCTGCTGACTTTGTTTACCTAAACACACTCTCCGAATACTTGAACTCTATCAATAGAACGGGGCTTGATCCCCGTTGGACGATTGTTCCGGTAGGAGGGATCGATAAAGTACCTACTTTCGTAGCGCTCCTGGGTGCACATCTCGAAGTCACAGTACTCATTGATGCTCGTTCTTCGGTAAATCAAAAACTCATAAACCTTGTGACACAGGGGTTGTTAAAAAATCAACGACTGGTAAATATTGGACAGGTTCTTGGCATGAGTAATGCTGATATTGAGGATATGTTTACAATTCCCGAATACCTCACGCTATACAATGCAGCATTTTCTTCTTCAATTGAGGAAGGTACTCTAGTTGGGAATGCCCCGATCATTCAACGAATTGAACAGGTCGTTAGACAAAAATTCGATCATCTATCACCTGCAAAAGTGTTGTTAGAAGACAAAGCGGGAATGCTCCACTCCTTGAGTGAGCAAACCCTGACACACTTCGAATCACTTTTCTCTATTCTGAATTCGACACTGTCAGACTTGTGACCCTTGCAGTCATCGAACACAACTTCCGCGCCAAAGTCTGCGCACAAATTAGAAATCGGCTGGGCTGCTGGAACGGGAATATCAACCTGTTTCCACACCTAATCTTTTCGATATACCCAATTTTCACAATAAAATCGACCGTTTCCTTCTCCTCTATCTTGCAATGAATCTATTGGCATAATCTGCACAAATAATCTAAAATAAATACCGTCAATACGTTTTTTTCACTACCCCGAAACGAGGACGGTATGCAGACTATCGGCTACATCCGCGTCAGCACCGACAAGCAGGACCTGGACAAGCAGAAACACCTGCTGCTGGAATATGCCCAGCAGCACAAACTGCTTATCACCGACTTCATTGAGGTGGAAATCTCCTCGCGCAAGAATGTGCGCGAGCGACGCATCGAGGAGTTGGTGACGCGCCTGCAGGCGGGGGATGTCCTTCTGGCCGCCGAGTTAAGTCGGCTGGGCCGCAATATGCTGGAAACCCTCAACATCATCAGCGAGCTGAGCGACAAGGGCGTGCAGATCATCTTCGTGCGCCAGCCCGAACTCTCTACCACGGGTCCCCACACCAAACTGCTCCTGGCTATCTACAGCTACTTCGCTGAAGCTGAGCGCGAGTATATCTCCCTGCGCACCAAGCAGGGATTGGCCGCAGCCCGTGCCCAGGGCAAGCAATTGGGGAGGCCCAAAGGCAGCCGCAACAAAGAGCGAGCACTGGACCCCTATAAGAAACAGATTCGGGAATACCTACAGATGGGGTTGAATCTGGCCGCGGTGCGAACAATCGTCAACAACCAGATGGAGAAGCCCCTTACCTACAACGCCTATCGCTACTACGTTCAGAACGAGCCGGGGCTGGCGTCACTGCTACAAGAGGCGGGGCGCAATGGTATAGCGAGATGAGCCATCATTCTTATTTGGAAACGTGCTATAATGCCTGCAGATACGTGGACGACGAAAGAAATCGATGGAGGATACACTGATGGCTGTTGTAGTAGAATTTCCTGAACGTCTATTGTTGGCAACCAAATCGGAGCGGAAACTCTTCCCTCGCCAGGTGATGCTCTATACGCTTGGGCATTTCTATCAACAGGGAAAAATATCGGCCGGGTATGCCGCCCAGCTACTCAACTGCGACAAAGTCACCTTCTATCGGCTGTTATCGGAAAACGGCTTCGCCGTGATCGACTATGATGAAGCCGATCTGGAAATGGAAGCCCAACCGCTCGTCGCCAAAGCATAGAGGCAGAACGCCGTGAAAGCAGTTGTGAATACGACGCCTTTGGTGGCATTGGGGCAAATCGGTCGGCTGAACCTCTTGCGCCACCTTTTTGACGAAGTGATCATCCCTGAAGTCGTCTTCCAGGAGTCTATCGCAGGTGAGGAAGGTCGCCCAGGCGCAGAGGAAATTCGGCAGGCGACCTGGCTTGTCCGACGAACGCTGCCGGAAGAAACAGACTGGCAAATGGATTTTTTTGGTCTGGACGCGGGCGAACGGGATGTCCTGCGTTTGGCTGGCATCATTCAGCCCGATTGGGTGATCATCGATGAGAAGCTGGGGCGTCGAGTTGCACAGGCACTGGGCTTTCCACTCAAAGGCACGTTGGGGATTCTTCTCGCTGCCTATCAGGAGGGCCTCATCGATCGGCACGAAGCACTTCTGGCTGTATCCCAGTTAGAGAAAAGCTCCGTGCGTATCAGCCAGCCTCTGATCAAGTGGTTCCAGTCCCAGTTATAGGATCAACGACGCTTGAAGTAGCTACTGTGATACATCGTTCCTCCCTTTACACCCCCATAGTATGAAAACGCCCTGACTATGCGGTCAGGGCGTTTTGTATAGGAGCGCAGGAATGGGCAAGCCAGGCAGGTGGCAGTCCGGGTGTCGTCGGATGCGAAACTCTCCTTTTCTGCTCTGGAACCCTACACCTTTTCACCTGACATTGGCAACCAGACATGGAAGCCGCTCCCCTTGTCCTGGCCTGGGGGTGGACTCTCGGCCCAAATGCGCCCGCCGTGGGCTTCGACAATCTGTTTGGCAATCGCCAACCCCAGGCCACTACCACCTGTCTGGCGGCTGCGCGACCGGTCCCCCCGATAAAAACGGTCGAAAACCCTGGGTAGCTCGTCCGGGTCAATACCCTCGCCTGTGTCCAAGACCTGCATTTCCACGCCATCTTCTGCCCGCGCCAGGCGAACTGTCACCTCGCCCCCGGTGGGTGTATGGCGTAACGCATTGCCGAGCAGATTTCCCACAACCTGACCCAAACGTTGGGCATCTCCCCAGACCAGGAGCGGTTGTTCACCCGCGACTAGACGGAGCGTTATGTCGCCCTGTTGCGCGGAAGGTAGAAATGAAGCTACGTGCTGGGCCGCGAGTGTCGTTAGGTCCACCTGGCCGAAGTCGAAGGAGAGCTGCCCAGCCTCTGCGTGAACCAGCGTACGCAGATCGTCCACCAGCCGCGTCAGGAGCAGGGCCTGTTCGTGGATCGGGTCCAGACTCTCTGGCGTCAGCGGGAAGATTCCATCCTGTAACGCCTCGACTGTGCCTTGAATCCCGGAAAGCGGTGTGCGCAGCTCGTGGGCGATATCGGAAATGAGGTTACGGCGCAACACTTCCTGGGTGTGAAGGTTCGCAGCCATACGGTTGAAGGCGCTAGACACCAACCCCAACTCGTCCTGACCGGCTTGGGGAATCCGCACCGAAAAATCACCGGCTGCGATCTGCCGGGAGGCCCGACTCAGGGCAAGCAAAGGGCGTGTAATCTGGCGGATAATAAGGGCACCCAACAGCGCAGCCACTCCACCCGCAGCCAGTGCCGCGATGAGCACAGAGCGTGTGATCCCGGCCAACAGTGCTTCTGTCTGGGTATCGGTCGATATCATACGATTGCCATCGACCAGCACCCTTCCTACCGACCGGTTCTCGTATTCGATGGATTCGCTGCGCAGAAGCACTTCGGGCGATAGACGCTCGCCCACAATGCCGCCGGTATCAGCGACCACAACTCCATTTGCATCCACCACGCGAATGCGGCTGTCCCACATCCCCATCATTCCGCCCATCATCCCGCCCATCATCCCGCCATCCGACGCGGCCAAAAGCACCTGAGCCAGCGCCGTGTCCAGCCCGTCCCAACTGCCCTGCCGCGCATAGTAATCGGCCAGCCGACTGGATAGATTCGCCGACTGCACCATTTGGCCGCCGGCCATAAAATGGGAGAACTGGGTGGCTGCGCCCTGGCGGGTCAGTGTCACCGTTACAATGACACCAACCGCAATCACCAGAACGAACGCGCCGGATAGCCGTACCCACAAACGGTTGCTCATCAATGGGCCTCGTTCTGGGGTAGAAACCGATAGCCGACGCCGTGAACCGTCTCTACAAAGCGGTTGTCGCGGCCCATATCCCCCAGCTTGCGCCGAATGTTTTTCACATGCGCGTCAACCGTGCGCTCGTAGGCAGAGACATCGCCTATAGCATCGCCCTGGGTTACATCCAGCAGTTCGGCGCGGGTAAAGGGGCGGCCGGGGTGGAGTAAAAAGTGGTGCAGCAGTTCAAATTCGGTCGCTGTCAACTCAATCGGTTCTTCCTTCAGGCTGACCGTCCGATAGACCGGGTCCAAGCGCAGAGGACCTGCCCGTAAAATTTGGTTGTCTGTGGTTTGCAGATGGCTCTCCTGGCGGCGCAGAACAGAGCGGACCCGGGCCACCAGTTCCCGGGGGCTGAAAGGTTTGGTCACGTAATCGTCCGCGCCCAATTCCAGGCCCACCACCCGGTCTGTCTCTTCCACCCGGGCTGTCAGCATCATAATATAGAGGCCAGCCAGGGCCGGATTGTTGCTGGCCCGCAGGCTGCGGCAGATGTCCAGGCCGTCTCTCCCCGGCAACATCACATCCAGGATCAGAATATCGGGCTGCTCCCGTTCGACCAGCGCCAGCCCGGCAACCCCATCCATCGCCGTCAAGACCCGATAGCCAGCCTTCTGCAAATAGCCTTCCACCACCAGACGAATCTGGCGATCGTCTTCGATGACAACAATCGTTGCAGGCATCAGTCAATCGTCTCCGCAAACATTTATGTGTTCCCCTCATCGTTCAGTCCATACTTGTCCAGCCGGTAGAGCAGGGTGGCCCGGGAGAGACCCAGCAGGCGGGCGGCCTGGGTTTTGTTGCCGTGGGCCAGGGCCAGCGCTTGACGAATCAGGTCCTGCTCCACTTCGTCCAACTGAATGCCTTCGGGCGGCAGGATAAAGTGACCAGGCAGCGTCTCCCATTGCTCTTGCAAATGGGAGGGCAGGTGTTCCATTTCCACCATATCGTCGGCAGCCAGACGCGCAGCCTGCTCCGCCACCCGCTTCAGCTCGGCCACATTGCCCGGCCAGGCATAGGCCGCCAATAACGCCCGGATGCCCGACGACCAGACCGTCCCCGGCGTAAATTCTGCCAGCAGCAGAGGCAGATCGTCCAGGCGTTGGCAGAGCGCCGGCAGTTCGATAGCAAGCGCATTGTTCAGCAGGTCATCCCAGGCCGGGTCCACGGCTTTTTCTGCGGTGAGCAGCAGGCGCAGGCCGTGGGGACGCTTGGGCGTGCGCAGCAGTCGGGCGAAATGTGTGCTGAGTTTCTGCGCCAGCGCCGGGAGCAGGGCATCTGCATTGGCCAGGAGCAGCGAGCCGCCCAACACTTTCTGTCCAGGGGAGGGAACTTCTGTGTCAGAAACGGCAGGTAGCAACGCCGCATCCACAGCCCCAGGGGGTAGGGTATGACAATCGACGACGAGCAGACGCGCTGCCCCATTGCCTGCCCCGTTGCGGTGGATCAGTCGGGCCAGGTGGCGACGCCCGCTGCCCACAGGCCCGCACAACAGCACAGGATTCTCCAACTGGGCCGCACTGGCTGCCAGGGAGAGGGGCTGCAACAGAGCGGGATGCGCGCCGACAAATTCGCCAAATCCCAGCAGAGGGGCCGGTGTTTCGACAGCCAGGCTCTGATCGATGGCCGCGGTCAAGTGGTGGTGTACCTTTGCCAGCACATCTTCCAGATCAAAGGGTTTGCGCAGATAGTCAGTGGCCCCGACCCGCATAGCCTCCACAGCGGTGGGTACAGTGGCATAGGCCGTAAAAAGCAGAATGGGTATATCCGCGCTGGTGCGCCGAATCTCCCGCAATACAGCTAACCCATCCATCCCTGGCATCTTCAAATCCACCAGCACCAGGTCCACGGGATGGAGGGCGAAGAGTTCCAGCCCCAGGCTGCCCCGGCTGGCCGTCAACACTTCATAGCCAGCCTTGCCCAATGCCCTCTCCAGCACCCAGCGCATATTGTCTTCGTCGTCGATCACCAGCACAGTACGTGTCATTGTGGGTCCAGTTCTGTTCGGTTGAGGGGAATACGGATGACAAAGACGCTGCCCTGCCCATCTGCTTCTCGCCCCGTTCGCTTCTCAGCCCAGATGCGCCCACCGTGATCTTCGATGGTGCGCTGCACCACACTCAATCCCAGCCCCACGCCGTCGTCTTTCGTGGTGAAGAAGGGATCGAAGATCAGGGGCAGCACGCTGTCCGGGATACCCGGCCCGTCGTCACTCACCCGTACCTCCAGCATCGCTCCGTTGTCGTCGATCTGTCTGGCGTCAATGGCTATCGTGCCAGGCCCGTCCAGGGCTTGCAGACTATTCATACACAGATTGACCAGGGCTTCTTCCATCCGTCTGGCATCCAGAGCCACAAGCGGGAGGCTGGACGACACAGTGAAGTCAAGCGCGACTTTTGATCCAATTGCCAAAGGCTCCAGACGGCGGCGTACCTGCTCCAATAGCAGCCGCACATCTGTAGGGCGTGGGTCGATCTCCACATCTCCGGCAAAGGTCAACAATTCCTGCACCAGCCGTTCAACCCGGTCTGTCTCCTGTTGGATAATTCCCACCGATTCTGCCGCATTCGGGCCACACTCCATTTCGATGAGTTGGGCTGTGGCCCGGATGATCCCCACGGGATTACGGATTTCGTGGGCCAGGCCGCCGGCCAATGTGCCCAGAGAACTCAGCCGTTCGGCCCGGCGCAATTCCTCCCCCTGCGCCTCCAATCGATGGAGCGAAAGGGCCAAATCGCTGGCCGTCTGCGCCTGCTCTGCCTGGGACTCACGCAAGCGGTCCGTGCCTAGACCGGTAATGATGGCGACGCCGTAGAAGACCACAATCACGAGGAGATCGTTCAGGCCGTCCTCCGGGAAATTGCCCCACTTAAAAAAGATATGTGGCGCAAAGAGAAGACTGGCGGCCAGGGATGCCAGCAGCCCACCCCAGAAACCAAAGCGTAAGGCAGCATAGACAATGGGTAAAAAGTAGAAAAAGCGATAGATCGCGTGCAGATCGCGCAAACCCGGCCACGTGGAATAGTGCAGAACTGTGACCAGCAGCAGGAGCAGCCCAATAACGGCCTGGCTGACGAGCATTTGTGGTTCGGTAGCCAGCTTCTTTTTGCCGAATGCCTGTGTGAATGCGTTCATAGATCAATCGTATCACGCCCCGTATCGGCGTCGCTAATGCTCAGATAGTGCAGGGCTGTCCACCCCATCGTCTGGCGTTGCTAGCTTTGGTTGTTGTCGCAAATACAACAATAGCGCAGCATTTCCTGCATTCTACCCGCTACAGTTCCCCCAAATATCGCCTATCCGCCGAAGTTTCCCATTCTCTTGCCCGGCTGCCCTTGGATTTTCTACAATTGACGGAAAGTGGAGAACGGAAATGAAGAGTTGTCCACAGAAATTGCCCACCGAAAAGGAGAGACCGATGCGGCGATTGTCAACTATTGTCCTGGCTGCTTTTGCTCTGATAGTGGCCGTGGGGACGGCGTTTATCTCGACAGTGTGGGCTGAAGAGTTGCCTTTTGTTCAGACGAATACCCTTTCAGCAAGTGCCGCGCAAGAAGAACCAACGCCCGGGGAAGGGACAATGACATATGTCGTCCAACCCGGCGATCATCTGGAACAAATCGCGGTGGCATTCCGCACGGGCCTGGCCCAATTGGTCGAACTTAACCGCATCAATCCGGGGCAGCGGCTGGTGACGGGCAGTGAATTGCTCGTGCCCACAATCACCCATCGGGTGCAGGCGGGGGAAAATCTGGGCACGATTGCCGCACAATACCGTACCACCGCCCGCGCCCTTTCCCAGGCCAACCGCCTGGATGACCCCAGCCTGATTGTGCCGGGACAAGCGCTTGTGATTGTGCCGCCCACCATTGCCGAGCGGGCCGGGATGTCTACGGCGATTGACGAATCGGGCTATCACCTGCACACGGACTTTCCCACGACGACGGAAAAGTGGATCGATGTGGACCTGAGTGAGCAGCGGGTGGTGGCCTATGAAGGAACGAAACCTGTACGCTCTTTTATTGTCTCATCCGGTCTCCCCGGCACGCCCACAGTCACAGGTACATTCCGCATCTGGGCCAAGACAACCATCCAGGATATGTCCGGCGGCAACCGGGCTGCCGGCAACTATTATTATCTGAAGGATGTGCAGTGGGTGCAATACTTCTACGAAGATTACGCCTTTCACGGCACCTATTGGCACAACAATTTTGGCCGACCTATGAGCCGAGGCTGTGTGAATATGACCAACGAGGACGCCAAGTGGCTCTTTGACTGGGCCAGCCCCGAACAGCCCAACAACGGGTGGCTCATCAGCGACTCGGACAACCCCGGCACACTGGTGATGGTGCATCAGTAAGGAAACTGGTAATGCAAGCCCATCTATCTTCTATGCCAACACTGCCCCGCTCTGTGTGGCATTTCTCCCCAGCCCAGTGGCGCGGTCTGATGCTGGTGACGCTTCTGCTCGGGCTGGCCTGGATCAACCTGAGCCGCCAGCCAGAGGATCTGACGAGCGCCGACCGCTCGATTGCCGCGCCCAAGAGCGGCTTTCTGGCCCCGGATTTCACCCTGACCAGCACAGACGGCGAGACCTTCACTCTCTCAGCGCTGCGCGGCCGCCCGGTCATTCTCAACTTTTGGGCCACCTGGTGCCCGCCCTGCCGGGCCGAAATGCCCGCTTTTGAGCAGGTCTGGCAGCGCTACAAAGCAGACGGCCTGGTGATTCTGGGCATTGATCAGGGCGAAAGCAAAGCAGCCGTTGAACGCTTTGCCCGCCAGGAAGTAGGCACGACCTTCCCCCTACTGCTGGATCAGACAACGGAAATTGGCGCAATCTACGGCGTGCGTGCCCTGCCCACCACCGTTTTTATCGACGCGGAAGGACGCATCCAGGAGTTGAAGGTGGGCGGCCCCCTGGACCTGGCGTCTATCACCGATGGCATTATCAAGTCGGAAAGGAACGAAAAATAGAGGTGGCTCCAGTGATTGGCTTTCTCGGTTTCACAATCCCCGTTGGCCCGGTCTCGGTTCTGCTGGCCTTTTTGGTGGCCAGCGACATCGGCGGGCGGGCGATTGGCTGGCTGCCCACTTCCTCTGTCCCTCCCCCGCGCAGGGAGTCGTGGATAGATGCCTATGGCAACGGGGTTTTCTACGGGCTGATTGTGGGTGTGGTCGGCGCGCGGCTGGCGTATGCGGCCCAGTACGCCACTCTCTACCTGCAAGACCCGGCTATGCTCATTTCCATTCGCCCCGGTACATTGGCCTTGTGGCCGGGTGTGCTATTGGGGAGCGCTGCCGCGCTGTGGATTCTACACCGGCGGGGTGTCCCCCTCACCGTCAGCGCTGACGCTTCGGCTTTTGGGTTAACGGCAGGGCTGCTGGTGGTAAAACTGGGGCAATTCCTCACCGGCGATGCTTTTGGCACACCCACCACAGCCGCCTGGGGCGTCTATCTGTGGCAGGCTACACGCCATCCTGTGCAGCTCTATTTGGCCGCCGCGCTGCTTGTACTCTTTGTGCTGCTGCTCCTCAGCCGTCGCAGCGCGCAGCCAGGGGAAATCTTCTGGCGCTTTGTGCTTCTCTTCGGCCTGGTCGAACTCTTCTTCAGTGCATACCAGGCCAATCCGCGTATGTGGGGACCCGGTATACGGCTGGTGCAGATATTCTCTCTGGTTGGTATGCTGGCGGCAATGTTTGTGCTTTCCTACTACGCCCAAAGCCGTATACAGCAGGGCGATTCTCCTTCTATCCCCCTGCCAGCGAAGGGGCAGCCGATGTGAGTAAATTACACACGGGGGCATCCACAATCTCCCAGCCACACGCCGGGGGAATCGAACCTGATATTCAAACCCGATCGCGGCTGGCTGTGGCCGTGGACAATTTTGCCGCGTCCATCGAACGCCACTTTCTGGGCCTGTTGATTGGCGGGATGCTGGTTGTCACCCTGCTGCCATTCCTGGCCCCGGTGCTGATGGCTGTCGGTTGGACCGGGGCCGGGACACTTCTATATACGCTCTATACCCCCTTCTGCCACCAATTGCCCCAGCGCAGTTGGTTTCTCTTCGGCGAGAAGTTGACCTACACCCTGGCCGAAATCGTTCAGGTCTATCCTTCCACCGACCCCTGGCAGTTGCGCTTCTTCTACGGCACACCGGAAATGGGCTGGAAGGTGGCCTGGAGTGACCGGATGCTCAGCTTTTATACAATGACGCCGGTTTTCGGACTGCTCTACGCGGCGCTGGGGCGGGGACGCTGGCGTCCTATCTCCTGGCGTGTGCTCGTTCTGGCTCTATTGCCTATCGCCCTGGACGGCACAACCCATATCCTGAATGATCTGCTCTCCGGCGTCTCTGGCGGCGGTTTTCGGGATACGAATCTCTGGCTGGCGGCGCTGACGGGCAATGCCTTTCCCGCTTTCTATGCCGGCGATCACTTGGGCACATTCAACTGGTGGGCGCGGCTGCTCACCGGCCTGCTGGCTGCCTGGGGTGTCGCCTTCTTCGCCTTTCCCTGGCTCGACAAACTATTCCAACGCCAAACCCACACATCTGCGAGAAATTGATGAAACGTTTATCTGTTCTTCTGCTCCTCTCCTTCTCCGTCTTCCTACTGGCGGCCTGCGCCAATCTTCCTGTTCAGCCAAACGCGGCAGCGTCGGACGCGGAGATCGCTGTCGCAGTGCAGGCCACTTTGACCGCGGTGGCAGCCGACGGTAACCAGCCGGCTGCAAGCGTGGCGCAACCCGCAGAGACACCCACGCCAGCCCAATCCCGCCCGCCGATGCAGCTACCCGCGCCGGCACCCGATTGGCAGACTGTCGACAACAAACCGGGTGCCAGCCGGGGCAGCGCCGATGCACCTGTCGTCCTGATAGAATACAGCGACTTTCAATGTCCCTGGTGTACTCGCTTTCACCAGGAGGTGATGCCGGAATTGGAGCCGTTGATCGAAGGGGGCGAACTGCGCTTCGTCTACAAACAATTCCCCGCGCTGGGGCCGGATTCGGTCACAGCGGCATTGGCGACAGAGTGCGCCCTGGCCCAGGGTGATTTCTGGACCCTCCACGACTGGCTCTTTGAGCAACAGGCCCAGTGGAAGGGATCGGGCAATGTACGGGAAGCGATTGTAGGCGCAGTAGCCGATCTGGGCTATGACGCGGACCTGCTGGACGCCTGTCTGGATGCGCCGGAGACGATGACGGCAGCCGCGGCCGACTTTCAGGAAACCCAGAAATTCGGCTTCCGAGGCACGCCCAGTTTTGTGCTGAACGGGCGTCTGATCCCCGGTTTTCTGCCCGCGGAGACAATGCTGGAACTGATTTCCGTGACTGCCGCCGAGGCCCTGGGTCAGGAGTTGCCCGCTGGCTATGTCCTGGCGCCCACACCGCCGCCCCCGGATACAGATTTCGAAGACGAAGACTTTGCTGTGGATGGCTCTGCCGATGCGCTAGTGACAATCTACGAGTTCAGCGACTACCAATGCCCCTTCTGTCAACGCTTTTTCCAGGAGACAAAACCCCTGCTGGACGAGCAGTATATCGCCACGGGCAAAGTGCGCTTTGTCTACAAAGATTTCCCCATCGACAGCATCCACGCCCAGGCCCGGCTGGCTTCCGAGGCCGCCGAGTGCGCCGGGGCACAGGACGCCTATTGGCAGATGCACGACCGACTCTTTGCGGGCAAGGACGAGTGGGCCGACAACCCGGCGTTTAGCGCCCTCTTCAAAGGCTATGCCGTCGAACTGGGGCTGGACAGTGAGGCTTTTGACAGTTGTCTGGACAACGGCGTCTACAGCGATGAGGTGCAGGCGGACCTGGAGGAGGGGCAGCGGGCCGGCGTCACCGGCACACCCACCTTCTTTATCAACGGACAGATGCTGGTGGGCGCGCAGCCTTTTGAGGTGCTCGCCCAGGCCATTGAGAATGCGCTCAACGAAAAGTGAGAGACGGTATGGCTGAAGGAGATTTGTTAGCACAACTGGACGAGACACCGACCGACGGTGCGTCGGCACGCAACCCGCTGGTCTGGATTCCCGTTTTTCTGGCTCTCTTTGCCTTGTTGGGTCTGCTGGCCTGGGGGCTGATCCGGGATCAGCAGGCCGGGGTCAGCAGCTTCAGCACCAACGACGGCCCGGCCGCGGTGGCCGTTCTCAGCCGCCCGGCCAGCGACTTCTCCGGCGCGCTCTACGATCCCTTCAACGGCGCAAGCGAATTCCGCCTAAGCGACTACCGGGGCAAAGTGGTTGTGGTTAACTTCTGGGCCAGTTGGTGTCCGCCCTGTCGGGAAGAAGCGCCGATTCTGGAACAGATCTGGCGCAAATATCAGAACGACGATGTAGTCTTTATCGGTATCGATATTTGGGACACAGAGCAAGATGCCCGGGCCTATATGGCCGAGTTTGATGTTACATATCCCAATCTCATCGACAAACGGGGCAGCATCGCTGTGGAGTACGGCGTCACCGGCATCCCGGAGACCTACTTCATCACTCCGGACGGGATGATCAACCGTAAAGTAATCGGCGCGATCTCCCGCTCCCTGTTGGAGCAGAATATCGCCGATGCCCGCCAGAGCGATGCCCTGAGCCTGTCGAAGGGAAGCGAGGCGGCCCGCTGATGGACGGTTTGCCGGATATCGGGTTGGCGTTGGCTTTCGGAGCAGGGATTATCAGCTTCTTCTCACCCTGCGTTGCACCCCTGGTGCCTGGCTACCTCTCCTTCATCTCTGGGGCAACGACAGCCCAGGCTGGCGGCGCGGCGGCCCTGTATCCCAGCCGCGCCCGCAGCGCCCTGCACACAGCAACGCTCAGTCTGGTCTTCGTGCTCGGTTTTACCCTCGTATTTGTGCTGTTGGGGGCCAGCGCCGCGCTCTTCGGCGGTCTGCTCGAAGCCTACCGCCAGCCTCTCAACCGGGTGACCGGGGTGGTAATGATCGGGATCGGCCTGCTGATGGCCGAGGTGGTGCGTATCCCTGCCCTCAGCCAGGAGCGCCGCCTGCATCTGGATGCGCGCACGCTTGGCCCCAGCGCGCCGCTGCTTTTGGGGATGACCTTCGCCTTTGGCTGGGTTCCCTGTGTGGGGCCGATTCTGGCCGGGATTCTACTCTACGCCAGTAGCACAGCTACGGTCGGCGCGGGTATCTGGCTGCTTTTCGCCTATAGCGTGGGGTTGGGCATCCCCTTCCTTCTGAGTGGCCTGGCAGCCTCCTGGGTGTTGGGGACGGGCAAACGCCTGCGCCGCTTCTGGCCCTGGATCGCCCGAAGCAGTGGTGGACTGCTGGTGCTGATGGGTCTGCTCTTTGTCACCGATCGCTTCTTCTATCTGAGCATTGCCATGCAAAGGCTCTACTACACTGTCTTCTATTAGGGATTGGGGATCGGGAGTAGGTTCCCTTCTTCCCTCCTTCCTGCCTTACCTTATGCCACACGGAGTCTGATATGTCCACTACCTTTGATGTCGTCAATCTGGGCGCAGGAGCGCTGCAACTAGCCCCGATCTTCGCCCTCTACGCCATTCTGACCGCCTGGTTGGGGGATCGCAAAGGGCGGCCAGCTTGGGTTCTCTCGGCCCGCAACGCGCTCTATGCGGTCTGTGGCCTGCTGATTGTGGCCAGTCTGGCCTTGCTCTACGCCTTTCTGGTCAAGGATTACAGCGTCTTCTACGTCTACCAGAACACCCGGGACAGCCAAAGCCTGCTGTATACCTGGACGGCCTTCTGGGGCGGCAACGCGGGCAGTCTGCTCTTCTGGGCTGTTGGTCTGAGTATTTTTGCCAGCATTGCGGTAACGACCAACTGGCGCAGTCAATACCGGTTGATGCCCTATGTGATCGTTGTATTGATGATCATCGCCCTTTTCTTTCTCTTTCTGATGCTTTTTGTCTCCAATCCCTTTCGTCGTCTGGACTTCTACCCACCCGACGGGCTAGGGTTGAATCCCCTGCTGCAGGACCCCGGCATGGCCTTTCACCCACCGCTGCTTCTGCTGGGCTATATGAGTATGAGCATCCCTTATGCCTTTGCTATGGCCGCGCTGCTCAGCGGACGGCTGGATGCAAGCTGGATACGGGCGACCCGCAGTTGGACTTTAGCAGCCTGGGGTGTGTTGAGTATGGGGCTGCTCTTTGGGGCCTGGTGGGCCTATCGGGTGCTGGGCTGGGGCGGCTACTGGGGTTGGGATCCGGTGGAAAATGTGGCGCTCATTCCCTGGCTGGCAGCTACGGCCTATATCCATTCGGTGATCATCACCGAAAAGCGTCAGATGCTGAAGGTGTGGACACTGATATTGGTCATCCTCTCTTTTGTTCTCTCCATCTTCGGCACGTTTATTGTGCGCAGCGGCGTTATCACCTCCGTGCATAGCTTTGCCCAGTCCGCCATCGGTCCCTGGTTTTTCAGCTTCCTCGGTCTTTCGCTGATTCTGAGTCTTTTTGCCCTCCTCTACCGTCTGCCTCAATTAGGCAGTGCCCGTTCGCTGGATAGTATATTTAGCCGGGAGAGCGGTTTTCTATTCAACAATCTACTTCTGCTTGCTGTCATCTTTGCGACAACGGTTGGTGTCCTCTTTCCGATGATCAGTGAATTGATCCAGGGGGTGCAGATTACAGTCGGTCCTCCCTTTTACAATCAGGTGGATGGCCCCTTGCTGCTGGCGTTGATGGCGCTGATGGGCGCGGGACCACTCCTGCCCTGGCGCACGATCAGCCGAACCCAATTTATCCGCCGCTTTCGTTGGCCGCTCACCGTTTTTGGGGTGGTTCTGATCGCACTGGCTTTCATACTCCGCTCCCTGTGGCCCGTGCTGGCCCTGGCCGTGACCAGCTTCACCGCGGCCACCATTGTGCAGGAGTTTGCCCAGGGTATCTCTGCCCGGCGGGCATTGGCCGGTGAGTCGTGGTGGCTGGCGGCGGTGCGGCTGATAGGCCGAGCCAGAGGGCGCTATGGCGGCTATCTGGTCCACGCGGGGCTGGTGCTCATGGCCTTCGGTATTATCGGCAGTCAGTTCTACACGCAGGAGCGGGGCTTCACACTGGCATCCGGCGAATCCGCCGACATCGGAGCCTATTCCCTCACCTATCTGGACCTGCAACCATCGCGTACGGTCGGGCAGCAGACTGTGACAGCCCGGATGGCAGTGCAACGCAATGGCGCACCCTGGCGAGAGATTGCACCCGGCAAGCGCACGCTGGATGGCTTCGAGCAGCAGCCGGTCAGCAACATCGCCATCGAAAGCACACTGACCGAAGACCTCTACGTCGTCGTCACCGGCTGGGATGAGCAGGGCGTCAGCTTTTATGCTTTTGTCAACCCGCTGGTGATTTGGATCTGGATTGGCGGGCTTGTTTTGACGCTGGGCGGCCTGATCGCCTGGTGGCCGGAGGGACATCCCAAGGCGGTCTCTGTGCAAACCGAAGCTGAAAGCACGAATCCGATAGCGCTGGGAGTTGCTCATGACTAAGCCGTCTGTGCTCTTGGCCAATCGCCCCGTTCCATGGCCCACAATTACCGTTCTGGCCCTGCTGATTTTGAGCCTGATTGTTGTCGGCATGAGCCTGGCTCGAGGCAACCCAGGAGGATCTTCTGCTTCGCCTGCAATCCTTACGCCCGATCAGCGTTTGATCCACATTGCCGAACAGTTGCAGTGCCCGGTTTGCGAAGGCCAGTCGGTCGCCTTTTCCAACTCCCAACTGGCAACGGAGATGCGGCGCACCATTGAGGATCAATTGGCGGCGGGGGAAGAAGACGCCGCCATAATTCAATACTTTGTCGATCGCTATGGGGTAAAAATTCTGCGTGAACCGCCGCGCACCGGCCTCTTGGCCTGGCTCTGGATTACACCCGTGGCCGGTTTCGGGCTGGCACTGATTGGACTATTCTGGAAGTTGCGCCAGATGGCACGCGCGGCTGCTGATTCTGTGCTTGAGGCGAGCACGCCCGAAACTTCCAGCGATAGCGAAGTGTTGGAACCAACCCTGCACCATATGATTGCTCAATACGACAAGGATTTGCTGGGATGATTACCATTGCCCTCCTCTTTTTGCTAGCAATTTTTATCACCAGTGCCGTTATCTGGCCGATCATTCAGGGCGTGCGCCGTCCCTGGATGCTTGATGTACCCAGCGGTGATGAAGAAGCCCTGCGCCAGGAGCAGGTGGCGGCTTTGGGTGCGCTGCGCGATCTGGCTCTGGATTTCAAGCTGGGCAACCTGGCCGTGGAGGACTACCGCGCCCTGGCCGCTCCCCTGCAACAGCGCGCCCGTCGCACGCTGGAACTTCAAGCCATTCGCGCCCCTGCGTCTCCAGTGGCTGATCTGGATGCGCAATTGGAAGCCGAGATAGCTTCTCTGCGTCAATCAGCAGGACGAACCAAATCCGGCACTGCTGCCACAATAGCCGGTGAAGTTCGCTTCTGTCCATCCTGTGGTGTGTCTGTATCGGCCTCTTTTCGCTTCTGCGCCGCCTGTGGAAGCCAACTCCCTGCTCAGTCTGCTGCACCCCAGACACGCGCCAATGGCAATCAGCCATCCACAAATCAGGCAGAAGCAGGCACGTCTGCGCAAAAGACATCCCTGCCGGCAACATCTGTCCCACAGCTTTCTTCTTCTGAACAGACGGAGAAGCCTTCCTCTCCCTCCCGACGCTGGCTGTGGTGGGTAGGCGCGCTGGTAGGATTGGCCTGGATAGTGGGAATTATCTGGGTTTATACGAGCAGCCGGGCTGGACAGGAAAACCAGATACCCATTGCCACCTTGCCGAATGTGGCCGTGCAATCTCTATCGGTGATTGACGGCAATCTCTTTCTAAGCGCTGCGGATGGGTTACGCATCTCTGCTGATGGGCGGACGTGGAATGCACCGATTTTTGCGGACCCCGTAACAAATCTCATTTCTCTGGGAGAATCAAATCTGCTTTTGCTTGCCCAGGACGGCAGCCAGCTATGGCGTAGTGGAGACGCCGGCGCCACCTGGCAAGAGCAGGCGCTGCCCCCGGGAATGAAATTTTTGGCAATGACAAACCTGCCAGGAGGAAATGAACTTGTAATTGGGGGCGATGAGCGAACGCTTTATGTCAGTGAAGACGGTGGACAAAGCTGGTGGCAACCGGGTGGGTCTCTGCCGGGCCAGGTGCGGGCACTGGCGCTGGGACAGAATAGTATCTTTGTCGGCACTTCTCGAGGTGTGTTTCGTAGCGAAGATGGGGGGGCGAGCTGGATTGGTATGAATGGTACAGCCAACGGGGCCATCATCAGCACGGATGTGCGCGCGCTGGCCTATGACGCAGCCAATGGAATCATCTTCGCGGGCACACCAGCCGGTCTCTCCTTTATGAAAATGGATTCGTTCGGCGGCTGGGGGCAGCGTACGCTGCAAGCATCGGTTAACGCTCTGGCTCTGGACCCAGACAACAGTGCCGTATTGTGGGCAGGTACATCTGACGGGCGCATCTTCCGCAGCCCGGATCGGGGCGTCTCCTGGCGGTAGGGAGAAGAGGATATTGCCTGTTTAGCCGAACAGTATACACATCTCACACAGGGAAAAGTGCAATGGTTTATCGAATGGGAAAATTATTCGTGGCGCTGGCGATTGGGCTGCTGCTCGGGCCGCTTCTGTTTGCGGGCGCGGCCCAGGCCGATTCGGACGTGGTCAATCTACCGCCCCTGCCGTTTATGAAGGCGACGATGGCTGTGCGTGGTGTCGAGCCACTTGCGCCTCTTGTCCAAAGCCAGAGCAGCCAAACTGCTTCCGCGGAGGAAGAGAGGCGCGAGGCCCCGACGGCCGCGGCAGGCGCGGTGCGAGGACGGCTGGCGGTGGTGGATGTGGAAAGTTCACCGGCTGTGGCCGCGGCCCGGGCTGACGGCGAGAAGTGGATCGAAGTGGACTTGAGTGAACAGAAGGTCTACGTTTATGAGGGGACGGAGCAGATCAACGAATTTGTTGTTTCTACAGGTCTGCCTGGCACGCCAACTGTCACCGGAGAATTTCGTATGTGGGCGCGTACGCCCATGCAGGATATGTCCGGCGGTAGTCGGGCCGCGGGCAACTACTACTATCTGAAGGATGTCCAGTGGGTCCAATACTTTTACCGGGACTACGGCTTCCACGGCACCTATTGGCACAATAATTTCGGAAATCCGATGAGCCGGGGCTGTGTCAATATGACCAACGACGACGCTGAATGGCTCTTTAATTGGGCTTTTCCCCAGTGGGATGAGTCACTCGGCTGGTTCAAGCCGACGAGTGAGAATGCCACGCTTGTGGTTGTGCATGATTGATCCCAGTGGGAAAACGCAAGAGGCCGAGGAGCAATGCCTCGGCCTCTTGCGTTTTCGGCAGCAGAACCGCCGGTGTCTATTGGTTTTTGAAGGTACGCAGGAAATTCACGACCTCCCAGCGCTGCTGTTCGCTGAGAACCTCTCCCCAGGGGGGCATGGCCGAGTTGGGCACGCCATTGGTAACAAACCAGAAAAGTCCGCCGTCACTTAATACTTGTACGTGCTCTGCGCTGAAGTCCGCCGGTTTGGGGTTCAGCGCAGCCGCGCCCGGCCCATCGCCTTTGCCTTCGTTGCCGTGGCAGACCGCACAGTATTGTGTATAAGTTGCTGCGCCCGCGGCAATTGAATCCTCTGTTGCCGGCACAGGGTTCTCTACGGCCATAGCCTCGGCAGGCACGCCGTGCTCATCTCCTTCTGCGTGCCCATCCCCTTCGTTATGTTCGTCCCCTTCCGAGTGCATACCCATCTCTGCCATATGTGCATCGGGGGCGTGGCTGTCGCCCTCCGTGTGGGGTGCTTCTGCCGCTTGCTCATCTACCGCGTGGCCGTCACCTTCCTGATGGGCAGCCTCGTCCGACGGCATTTCGTCCCCGTGTTCTGCCTCTTCCGTGTCTGTGCTGGGAGCCGGGGTTTGGGCGGCGTTTCCCGCCTCTGTCGATAAAGTATTTGTTCCGCAGGCTGTCACAAGCAGAAGCACAGCCAGCAGGGAAATAAGAATGAACAGAAATTTCTTTGACATCATCAGATGGTTCCTTGCTTTGGTGGACAAATGTGACGTCGATGAAGGGCCAGGACAACTCACAAGATGGATTTGTCGGCTGACCGACGTTGCTCACAACCGATGTGGCGCTATCGTTCCTCCTTCGACGCTTCGCTCTTTTGCATGAATTTGCTAACGAATCTGTGCCTCGATCTGCTGGCGCAACTGCTCCTCACGCAATTGGCCTGTGGCCGACCAGAGTACTTTGCCCTTCACGTCCACAATGGCGTAGCTGGGATGGGCGCGCAGTCCGTAGAAACGCAGCCGCTGCTGGCCGCTGTCTGTAGCCGCATCGACCTGCTCAAAGGTGATGCGCCCCGCAAATTCTGTCTGAAGCCCATTCACGATGGGCTGCATAGCTGCTCAAGCCGGTCAGGCGTCGGTGTAGAAATAGAGAAAAGTCGCCTGTCCCTGGGCCGCACCTGCTGGGGCTACTGTCTGCGTCCCGCCTGTGCCGCAGGCAGCCAACAGTGCCCATATCAGTACTCCCCAAAGTGCAATTCCGATCAAGCGAAGAGCCTGAGTCATCTGTTCTGTTCCTTCCATTGCTGATTCATCTGCTGCTGAAAGGCCACTTCTTCCGACCCCCAGAAGGTTTTGATGTAGGCCAATACGGCCGCCATCTCCTCATCACTAAGTATGTCCCCATAGACTGGCATTTTGCTGTTGGGCGTGCCACTTCCCTCCCGTATCACCTGTAGTAGCAGCGGGTCTGCGTGGTGCCAGGTGTGGCCGGTGCTGTCGTGGGGCGGCGCGGGATAGACGCCATTCACATCGGGAATCTTCCAGTTTGGCTCCCCCTCACCCTGGCTGCCGTGACAGGCCGCACAGTTGGCGTTGTAGACAGCCCTGCCCGTCTCGATCTGCTGTGGGTCTGGATTGGTGGCCGTGCTGCTATCACCGCAGGCAGCAAACAACAGGGCCAGCAGCGCGCAGAAAAACCAGACAGTCAAACGCTGTATCAATTCTGTCTCCATTTCCAATACCTACGTCAATCCGAGGGGTGGACCGATAAAGGGATGGGCATGAATACAGCCCAAACGGACAATAGTGTCGAAAATGTGTTGGAATAAAATAGGCTCAGGTTTTTGCGGAAGCAATTTTAGAGTTTCAGAGGCATAGAAGCGTCCGCGGAAATAGGCTTTGAGGTCAAGAATGCCAGCTTGAGGCGAAAGTTGTCGGAAATCGACAAGGAGCCTTTGTGAGACGAGCACCATAAAGAGAGAAAGATTGATGGCGTTGGTGACCGCCTGCTTTTCGAGGACCATAAAGTCTTCCATACCCCAGAATTGCTTGGCGTCCCGGAAATTGGACTCAATCTGGAAGCGCAGTTGATAATAGCGGATCAGCTTCTCGGCCGAGAGTTGCAGATCGCTGCTGAAGAGAACGACATGAGCATATTTGTTGGTTTTCAAGTTGAATTTGACGATGACAACAACGTTCAAGAGACCAGCGAAAGCCGAATGGAGCATGGTGGCCTGATAAATCTCAGTACGGACCTGCTTTTCGATGGTGGATGAAACACGATAGCGGACAGGAATCTGCCGATAGTTGATTTTGTCGCCGTAGCGCTTCCTGGCTCCTGCGGGTTTCTGTTCCCCTTCATAGGAGAAATAGAGCGCTGAGTCATGGCGTAGCTTGGAAACCAGATGCAAACCTTGCTTGCGCACCATTTGCAGGGCATTGTTGTTGCCAAAATGACCATCCATGACCAGATGGTGGATAGGGATATGTCCAGCGATTCGGGACAATAATCTGCCTACCATACCGTCAATACGTGTAAGTTCGGCGGTCAGCTCGATATTTGTCTTGTCTTTATTCTTGCTGCCCTTGGGACGTCCGGGTTTCTTCGGCTCTTGGCCTGGCTTTTCCTTCTTTTTGGCTTTGGCCTTGGTTTTGGCTACTTCTTCCTTTTTCTCGCTCTCGCTCTTGAGCACCTGTTCAACCAGCAGCGGTGTTGAGCGCTCCTGATTGACATTGATGAGTGAGAGGGCAAAGAGAGCCAAACCAGGCACAGGTTTGCCATAGATAGAGGAGAAGAAGCGGTCAAGGCCATATGTCTTTTTGCCCGCTTTCGTGATGACGCTTTCATCTCCGGCCAGAATATACTCATCCTCTGGCCGCAACAGATGTACTTTGAAAAAGAGCCAAAACAATTCTGCCCAGGGCAGTACGCTGTGAAAAAAGCGTTGCACTGTCCGATAGCTTCCTCCAGTTTCCGTCCAGCGCGCGATCCCCAGCATCGTGACCCGCCCTGTCATACGCAGGATTCCCAACATCACCTGCGTCATCTGCCTTCGCATTGTTACGGGTAGACATTGCTCAAAACACGACAGCAGTGCGATAATTTCGTTCATAAGTGGTGTGAGTAGATGAGCAGTCGCCGCTAAACGATTCTTCAATTCTATTCACCCACCTACTATTTACCCAATCTTGGCGAAGGTATTGCATTTCAAATGGGGATTTACTTTACCTACTCTACCGCCTATGCACCTGCCATACAAACGGCAAAGCACCAGTAGACGAATAGGCCATTGTGCCTGTTCACAGCCTATCCAGCGTCGGATTGTAAGATGTAGAGGGATTTGATTGACTGAAGGCGTGCTAAAAATGCGCGATAAGGAGATAGTCTGTGGAAAAACGAACAGTTCGACGGGCAGCGCTGGTGATTTTATTTCTGGTGTCGGGTCTGGCCTTCGCTGGATGCAGCAGCCAAAGAGGGGGGATAGCTGTGGCTATGGCAGACCCGGCCACTTTGCCTGCTGCGCTTGCGGGCGAACCCCGACGGGTCACCGAAGCCTATCGTTTTGTGGCGGCCAACCCGGATGTGGCAAAACAGATGCCCTGCTATTGTGGCTGCGGGCCAATGGGCCACACCTCCATTTACGATTGCTTCTGGCAGGCTGACGGGCAGGTCGAACTGCACGCCACCGGCTGCGGCATCTGCGTGGACATCGCCCAGGACGTGTACCTGGCCCTGGGCCAGGGACGTTCTCTGGCCGAGATTCGGACGCAGATCGACGGCGATTACAGCCGTTTCGGTCCCTCTACCGATACACCGCCGGTCGCCACTCTCCCCTGAAAGTCACGTGATGGCAAATCCGCGTGCTCTGCCTGCATTCGCTCCGAACAACTATCCGACAGGACGGGTAGTAGCCCTGGCCCTGGCCTTCGCCGTCGCCCTGTGGAGTGGCCGAGCGTTCCTTACCCAGTGGCGGGAAATGCTGCCGCTGGAGCCGGTCTCGCTTTCGTTGCGGGCTATGCAGCCGGAGAACGGCGGCTGGCTGGGCGAGGAGATGCGGGTGACAACCGGGCAGCCGGTGCGGTTGAGCGTCGCCGGGGTGGAGGGCGGCCACGCCTTCGCCATCGGCCACACGCAGATTGTCAGCAGCCCGATTCTGCCGGGCGAAGAGCAGGTGGTGGAGTTCATTGCCCCCGCGCCAGGGCGCTACGTGCTCTACTGCACCCAGTGGTGCAGCCCCAACCACTGGCGCATGCGCACGGTGCTGGAGGTGGTGGACCCGAAAGAACCCGATGCCGGGCTGGTCTATGCCCAGGAGTCGCCCCGCTTCTCGTTGCCTCTGGCCCAGATGGATATAGACGCGCCCCATCCGGCAACCGTCTGGCCCCCAGAACAGCCCAGCGCCGCGGCCGGCGCGGCCCTGTGGCAAGTTCGCTGGCCCGATCTGTCGGCCCGTGACATCGGCGCGGCGCTGGGCTGGCCTCTGGTGTCGCCGGCAGCAGTCTATCAGCAACTCAGCACAGCCGCTGCTTCGCCCCTGGCCGGCGTGATAGATGCGAGCGCACAGGAACGCTGGGATGTGGTGGCCCACCTCTGGCAGGCCCAGACTACGCCGGAAGCGCTCGAACGGGGCGCGGCCCTCTACCGTCAGAACTGCGCATCCTGCCACGGGGAGGGCGGTGCGGGGGACGGTTTTGCTGCTGGCTTTGCACCGGTGGCTGTGCCTGATTTCACTGACACCGCTACGGCTGCTGGCGCATCGCCCGCTCTCTACTACGCCAAAATTGCCCGGGGCGGGATGGGCACGGGAATGCCCAATTGGGGCACGATTCTCCGGGAAGATGAGTTGTGGGCGCTGGTCGATTTTCTGTACACATTCGTATTGGGTGGCGCAAACTGACCGTTTGCGCTACAAAGATATTTTCAGACGACAAGGATCTTCTATGAGAAAAAGACACACATCCGCCCCTATCCACACGGGCGGCCAAACGAACACTACAACCAGGCGCTGGCTGCCTGGGGCGCTGGTTGTAGCAGTGCTGGCAGCCGTAGCTCTGCTGTTCTGGTTCACCCAGAAGGGAACAACTACCGCCAACTTCCAGCCGGAGGTAACAGGCCAGCCCAAAGCCGTCATTAGCCAGACCGATTTTGATTACGGCGATGTCAAACTTGGCACGACCGTCGAAACGGTCTTCCGGGTCAAGAATACGGGGGATCAGGCCCTGGTCTTCCTGCGGGAGCCGGATGTAGAAGTGCTGGAGGGCTGTTGACCACCCCGGGCCGTCGTCGGTTCGACGACACTCAAACCGGGGCAGGAGACTGATGTGAAACTGCAATTTATGATGCACGAAGGGATGGACGGACAACACGATTTTCGAGTCCACGTGTGGACGAACGATCCCCAGCAGCCGGAGCAGCAGGTCGCCATTCGCTCCAACTGGGTGCCGTGAGGAGCAAAAAATGGACACACTGACTGGAATTCTCATTGTACTGTTGCTGGGTGGATTTTTCGTGTTCGGTCTGGTCGGCTATGTACGCGGCAAATCTGTACGCAGTTGCTGTCGGCGCGAAAGGGCCACGGATCGGGCTTGACTACACGCCCGAAATGCTGCAATATGCCCGGCAGACAATCGCTGAGCAGGAACTATTCTTTCGGCTTGCTTTTCCGTGGTAAGCGGATACAAAAGGAAAACACAACAATGAAGGAAACTCCGCCGATTCGTGTTCTGCTGGCCGACGACCACGCGGTGGTGCGCAAGGGCATCCGGGACTTTCTGGAGGAGGACGCGCAAATCCAGGTGCAGGCAGAGGCCAACGACGGCCAGGAAGCCTGGGCATTGCTGGCCCAACAGCAGCCCGACGTGGCTGTGCTGGACATCCGTATGCCCGGTCTCACGGGCATCGAATTGACTCAGCGTATCAAAGAGCGCTATCCCAAAGTAAGGGTGCTGATCCTGACTGCCTACGACGACGAACCCTATATCTTTGCCCTGCTGCGGGCCGGGGCCGATGGTTATGTACTCAAAACCGCGGGCAGTAAAGACCTCTTGCAGGCCGTAAAAAATGTGGCCGCAGGCAAGAGTGTGCTCGACCCCGACATCGCCCCCAAAGTCATCGCCAGTCTGTCCGGTAATCAGGCCATCGAACCCTTGAGTGACCGGGAGTTGGAGGTTCTGCGCTGGGTCTCCAAAGGACAGAGCAACCGGGAAATCGGCAAGGCGCTGAATATCAGCGGTCGCACAGTCCAGGGGCATTTGGCCAATGTCTTTGGCAAACTGCACGTGGCCTCGCGCACCGAAGCCGTAACCGTCGGTCTTCAGCGCGGGCTGATCTCTTTGGAAGAGATACAGAACTGAGAAGATGAGGAGGGCGATCTCTGCTTGCGCCAATCTGTGTTCTGATCGATGCGTGAGACGTGAGAAGGTTCGAGCGAACTCACGTTTCACGCATTCTTAATAGGAAAAATTGGATGTCCTTTTTCCGCCGCGTCCGTCTTCCCACTCCTTTGCGCTCCTTGCGCGCCCAACTGCTGCTCTGGGTGGCGCTGCCGGTTACGATTGGCATCTTTGCCCTCTCCCTCACCGAACTGCACAGCCACGAACAGGCCATGCAGACGCTTGTGCAGGAGCGGGCCGACAACCTGGCCCGCTCGGCCGCGGCGCTGATTGCCATGCGTCTGGATGACGAGAAGGATCGGCTGCTCCAGGCCGCAGGGCAAACACGCCTGCATCACGAACAGAGCGAAGAGTGGTCCAGCGTCCTTGATGAGTTGGCGGTTTCCTTTCCTGCCGGTACGGCTCTCTTTGCAGCCGACGGACAGATCCTGGCGCGCACCGCTCAATCCGATTGGGCGGACAGGCAAGCAACGGTCGATCTGGCCCAACGGACCCTATCGGTCCAGACAGCTATTGCTGAAATGTACGGAGAGGGAGCGCCAGCGACACTGCTTTTGGCTGTGCCGGTCAAAGATGGCTCGACAGAACGGGTGTTGATGGCAGCGATCCCCATTTCCTCACTTGCCCTGACTGATACACTTACACCTCTTGCCCTTCATCCCCAGGCGGTACTGACCGTCTACAGCAGCACAGGGCTGCCACTTACCCAACTGGGTGACGTGGGCATTTCCAACGGCTCCAAAGTCGTCTTTTCCCAGGCCAGCATCCCCCTGTCCGGCTGGCAATTGGTCTTTCAGGAGTCCTGGGAGGGGATGGTTCCCCCGCTTCTCCGTTTCGAAAATCTGCTCTTTATCGTCGTTGCTATGGCCATTGTTGTCTCGCTGCTTTCCGCCTGGTTTGGCCTGCGCAACATTGTGCAGCCCCTGCAAAGGCTGGACGCCGCGGCCAACCGGGTAGGCTGGGGTGACTTTGACGCGGTGCAGGAGCCGGTGGGCGGCGTGCAGGAGATCGAGGACCTGCGGGTTGCTCTGGCCGGAATGGCCGACCAGCTGCGCAGCCATCAGCAAGAGTTGCAGGGCTATATTGGTGCCATGACTCTGGGCCAGGAAGAGGAACGCAAACGCGTGGCCCGGGAACTCCACGACGACACTGTACAGGCGCTGATCGCCCTCAACCAGCAGGCCGAACTGATCGAGCGGCGGGTGGCGAGCGATCCGACGGATGCGGTCAACCGGTTGCGCGGGCTGCGCCCATTGATTAACCAGACAATTGCCGATCTGCGTCGCCAGATTCACGACCTGCGCCCTCTCTATCTGGAAGACCTGGGCTTTGTGCCTGCTATGGAGATGCTCATACGCCAGGTATGTGAGCACAGCGGATTGATCGGCGATTTTGAATGCACCGGCGAACCCCAGCGCCGGTTGCCCACCGCAGTGGAGATCAGCGGGTTTCGCATTGCGCAAGAGGCGCTGCGCAATGTGGCTACCCACGCCCAGGCATCCTGGGTACACGTGGAATTGGTCTTCGAACCAACAGGAATCACCCTGCGTGTGGAGGACGACGGTGTTGGTTTTCAAATCCCTGGGCACCCTTTCCACTTGGCCGAAGCAGGTCACTACGGGCTGCTGGGAATGCGGGAGCGGGCCGAACTCCACGGCGGTTGGCTCCGGGTGGAGAGCGAACCGGGTCGCGGTACAACCGTCACCGCCTGGCTGTCACTTCCACCCGCCGCATTCATCGCCAACGAAGCCTCTGCGCTCTCCCTCTAGCGGGCCATTTCGCCTATCCCCTGCCCGCCGCTCTGCGCTTCCACGCCCCCTTCCCTTCCGCTATCATCGGTTCACATTGCGAAATCGTTTTACAACGGAAGAAGGTGGAAGATGATGAACTTACCCCTCAGGACCCATGCACCCCATTGCGGATGCCACGTGGAGCCAGTTCAAAAGGTTGTGACAGCGGAGCAGATGGGTATGGCAGCAGGTGTGTTTCTGCTGGTTTGGGGGATGGGCTGTCCCAACTGCGCGCTACGCGTCCGCAATGGTCTGCTTGGATTGGACGGCGTATTGGATGCCCAGGTCAATTTGGAGCGGGGCTTGGCCCAGGTACTCTTCGATCCGGCTCGCTTACAGCCGGAGAGGTTGCCGGATGCCGTGACCGCAGCGGGCGATGGCGACCACCACCGCTATTCCGCTCAAGTGTTGGCGTAGGCGGAGCTTTTCCATACCCGGCGTCGCAATTCATACACCGCTGTCGCATACGCGCCGATTTTTGTCAGAATTTTGTGGCAGTTCGGCAGAAGACGTGGGTCGATTGATAGAAGATGCGCGGCTCTGGTATGCTCTCCAGCTATAGTAGCGCATTTGATACAATAGGAAATACCCAATGACAGCACACCGTAAACGACGACACACCGCGCATGCCATCGCACACAAAGTTGAATCTACGGAAACCGACTGGATGCCCCTTGCCGCATTAGGGGGGCTGGTCGCCGGCTTTTTCGTCCTTTTTCTGGGCGCCGAGGTGACGCTCTCAACCCGTCCCCATCCTGTGCATTGGCTGGCCGCAGCAGGCGGCGGCGCGTTCTTCTACTTGGCGGGGCTTCTCTATGCCCGTCGCACAACCGGCCACCCGCGCAGGAAAGTATAGCGATGAATCCCACGATTTTTCATCTGGGGCCTTTTGCTCTGCAATGGTATGGCCTCTTTATTGTCGGCGGTGCAATTCTGGCCGCCTGGCTCTCCAGCCGCTATGCAGAAAGGGCGGGTGAAAACCCGGACCACATCTGGAATCTACTGGCCTGGACGCTGGTGTTGGGCATCATCGGTGCCCGGGCCTATCACGTCTTCAGTTCACCGGCCGGCGGCGGCGGCTGGAGCTACTACCGGGAGAATCCCATCGAGGCCATCAACTTCTGGAATGGGGGTTTTCGGGGGTTGGGCATCTATGGCGGGCTGATCGGTGGCCTGATTGCGATGTTCATTTACACTTGGCGTCAGAAGCTCAATATCTGGCGCTACCTCGACTTCATAGCGCCCAATATCTTCCTGGCCCAGGCCATCGGGCGCATGGGCAATTTTGTCAACCAGGAGTTGTACGGCCAGCCCACCGGCCTGCCCTGGGCTTTTCACATCAATCCACGCTTCCCCTGTATGACACCCGAAAACCTGCCCGCGGGCGTACAAGCTTGTGGCAGCGCCGGGCTGACCCAGCAGACGCTGGATTGGTATGCAGGCAACGGCTTTCACCCTACCTTTTTCTACGAAGCAAGCTGGAATCTGTTGATGTTTGTGCTGGTGGCCCTGCTCCTGTGGCGGTTTGGGGCACGGCTACGCCAGGGAGATGGCGTCTTTCTCTATCTGATCGGCTATCCCCTGGGACGCTTCTGGGTGGAGATGTTCCGGCCTGATGCCTGGACGATTGGTTCGCTGGCGACCGCCCAGTGGTTTGCGATTGGGGCTGTTGCCATCGGCGTCGCTGGCCTGCTCTGGCGACATTGGGACTGGTCCGCGGCGGAGCATCCGCGGGAGACGTTGGCCTATGTCCGTACCCCGCAACCGGCAACGCAAAAGATAGCTGCGGCCCATTCCTAAATGCGGCGCGGTGCTATTGGCAAAAGTGACTGCCACTCTGGCCGGTGACAGTCACTTTTTGTTTCACGGGTTTCAAATTGGTTCCTGATTTTTCGAGGAGAGATACGAGTGGCAAAACAGGGTAGCAGAATACGAACGGGTACACGACGGTGGAGTAGCAGAATACGCACGGGTACACAACGGTCAAGCCGCCAGGAGTTGAACGATCTGGCGGCCAAAAGACGGCGCAATGGCAATCTGATGGTCTTCGGCATCGGAGGCATCCTTGTGCTTGTGGCCGCCCTGGTCGTCTACCTGAACATACAGGGGTCCCAGCCTGTAGGCGCGGAGGAATCAGTTGCCACCCTGGGGAATACCCACATTGCCCAGGGGTCGCTGTCGCCTGTGCGCTATAATACCACGCCGCCTACCTCCGGCCCCCACTATCCGGGGCTGGCCCCCTGGGGCGTCAACCGCCAGCCCCAACGCTACGAGCAGGTGATCCACAATCTGGAGGATGGCGGCGTCATCGTCTACTATCAATGCCCGGAGGGATGCCCGGAATTGATCGACCAACTGAGCGAGGTGGTGAAACCCTATGCGGACGGAGGGCGCAAGGTGATGCTTGTGCCCAACGACCCCACTTGGACCGAAAACGGTAGCCAGCCCCTGCATGAGGATATGGGCACAGCCATTGCCCTGGCCTCCTGGCAACGCATCGATAAGTTCGACGACTTCGACGCCGACCGCATCCGCGCCTTTATTGACCGTTACGAAGGGATCGACCAGCATCGATGAATGCAACACTTGCTGCATCCTATCTACGGGCACAACTGGCTGCCAAAGCCACTGCCGACCGCTTCTGGGAGATTGACGCAGTCCGGGGCGTGGCTATCGTTATGATGGTCATCTACCACTTTGTCTACGACCTCTACTTTTTTCAGATCAGCGACGTCATCTTCACCAATCGTTTTTGGTTCTATTTCCAACGTATCGACGCATCGACATTTATTTCATTGGTGGGTGTTTCTCTGGCCATCACCTACCAGCGGGCCGCGGCCAAAGGCCAGACCGGGCGTGGCCTGGCCTGGCGGCTCTTTCAGCGGGGCGCGCGCATCTTTGGCTGGGGACTCGTCATCTCCTTGGGCACGTATATCGCTCTGGGGCCAGTTCTGTCCATCAAATTCGGCATTCTCCACTTCATCGGCTTTTCCATTGCCATCAGCTACCCATTTCTGCGCTATCGCTGGCTGAATGTGGGGCTGGGAATCCTGCTGATTGTAGTGGGAAAGATATTGCAACGATATACCTTTGACCTGCCCTGGCTGGTCTGGCTGGGCTTCGAGCCGGCCAACCACGCCTATGTGGACTACTTCCCGGCTATCGCCTGGTTTGGTGTGGTGCTGCTGGGCATGGCGGCGGGCAATTTCCTCTACCGGGCCAGCGGGCGCGTCTTCGCTCTGCCCGATCTCTCCGGCTGGGGGCCGGTGGCCGCGCTACGGCGGATGGGACAGCACTCCCTTCCCATCTATCTGCTGCACCAGCCGATTCTCTTTGCTCTGCTGATTCCGGTTCTTTGGCTGCTGGGCATTGGCAATCTGGGCTTCTGAGAACAAGAAATGACTGCATCTCTGACATTCTTGCTGCGCCGCCATCTTCCTGTTGCCCTGGTCTCTCTGCTGCTTGCCTTGCCCTTCTGGTATGGCCGGATGGACTGGGACGCTGAAATGAGGCTCTGGCGGGCGATTGGAGACAGTAGCTTTCTGTTGCTCTTTTTCACGCTGGCCATTGGACCTGTGGCGCGGTTGTGGCCCGCTACAGCCCGACTTGTTCCCTGGCGACGGGAAACGGGCATCTGGTACGGATTAACCGCCTTTCTCCACACCTTTCTTGTCTGGGATGGCTGGGCGCGTTGGGATTGGCAGCGCTTTCTAGGCTACGAATTTGTGCCAGAACTGGAGCGTGTGGCCCGCCTGGAGCCAGGCTTTGGACTGGCCAATCTGGTGGGGCTGGTAGCTGTCATTCTGACTCTCCTGCTGGTTGCCACGTCTGCCAATTGGGCGGTGAATCGATTGGGCGCGTCGGCTTGGAAGTGGCTACAGTACGGCTCATACACTGTCTTCTATCTGGTTGTGCTGCACACGCTCTACTTCCTCTTTATGCACTATACAGTTTCGTTTCACCGCAGAGTGCCGGAAGAGGCCAATTGGTTCCAGGTCCCTTTTCTTGTGCTGGCCGCGCTCATTCCCCTTCTGCAAGGGGCAGCGTTTCTGAAAGCGATAAGCAGCCGGCGGACTTCAAATGTCCGTGTACAACGTTCCCGGTAGTGTGATTTTACGCATTGACCCGTGCCGACGAGATAGCAGCAGGCTTGTCCAGGATTTTTGCAGGTTTGGATGCGAACTTTGGCACCGAGGTTGCCGGTCGGGGACGACAGAATCGGAGTCTCGCTGTCAATTGTTTGGGTAAGTTCATAGCGTGAGAGAGTGGTGGTATGCTGCTGGGCGTTGCAATCTGGGCTTCTGAGAACAAAGATTATTTGCTCTGCACAGCTAATCGCTCCGTTATCTGTTCGTGATGTAATGTCAGATCATGATGCACTTCAGCTTTTTCCGCATAAGGGTCCACATGCACGATTGCCTCCGATAGATAGCGGATCTCGTGAAAGAGATCGTGTCGCAGTAGTTCGGCAACGCGGTGGCTTTCGGCTGTGGTCAGCGCCGGATCGACAGCAATACAGACATCGGCATGAAGCCTGTGTCCCATCCAACGCATACGCAGTCGATGCATTTCTTTCACTAATGATTGGCGCGAAATTACAGTCTCGGCCTGTTCGAGAATATCGGGCTCGATAGCATCCATCAACCGATACCACATGGTTACAGTCGCGTCTTTTGTAATGAAAAGAATCGCAATCCCCACCAAAAATCCAATGATGGGATCAACAATCGGGTAGCCCAGCCACGTCCCTCCCACGGCCAGCAACACGGCCAGGGAGGTAATTCCATCTGTACGCGCATGCAGGCCGTCGGCCACCAATGCCGCCGAGCCGATTTCTCGCCCTTTGCGGATTTGGAGTAGAGCCACAGCTTCGTTGCCAAAAAAACCGACGATAGATGCTGCTGCTACCCAGCCCAAGTTGGTCATGGGTTCTAGATTGATCAGTTTTTGGTACGATTCCCAAAGGATGACGCCCGCGCTGAAAGCAATTGAAAGCACAATAAAGATGCCGGCCACATTCTCGGCACGGGCGTAACCATACGTGTAGCGGCGGGTAGCGACACGCCGAGCCAGATAGAAGGCAATCAGCAACGGTATCGAATTGAGACCATCACCAATGTTATGGATAGTGTCGGCCAGCAGCGCCACGCTGCCGCTTATCCATACAATTACAACCTGCACAAGAAAAGTAACAGTCAGCGCAGCCAGCGCGAGCCAAACTGTGCGAATGCCTTCGTCGTTTTCCATAAACGCTACATCGGCAGCCAGAGCTTCGTGTCCGTGGCTATGACCGTGCAGGTGAAAAAGGGCAGCAATCCAGCCCCACAACCCCCGGCCATGCTGATGTCCGTCTTCATGGGTATGGGAATGATCGTGTATGTGATGATCGTGATGGTACCCATGTCCGTGTTCATGTCCGTCTGTTTTTGGCTGCATTTCGGTACCTTGCTTGTTATTGAGGGGTTGAGGAGGTCTGATCCAGGGGATAGGGATGATCCGGCAGGTTGCGCCGCACGTGGTCCAGATGATACAACGCTTCCCGGAAGAGTGTGCCTACGTGGGAATCGTCGATTGAGTAGAAAACCTGGTTTCCCTCCCGGCGCGTCCGCACGAGGCGAATGGCGCGCAGTTTGGCTAGATGGTGGGAGACGGCCGACGCCGTGACTAGCACTCGCTGGCTCAGTTCATTTACACTGTATTCGTCTTCGGTTAGCAGGTAAATCAGTTGGGCACGGGTTGGATCGCTCAGAGCCTTAAATGTTTTAACCACTTCGGCCAACAATTCCTCAGAAAGCGCTGGCGTCTCCTGTTGTATGGAATGCTCCTGGGGCATTTTGTAGCTCCGGATTACTGAATATCTGAGTATATACTCAGATATTCAGTTTATTCTATCTTTTGTTCACAAGCAAATAGGGAAGGTCATGAACACAAATGAGAGGAATGGAATTGAAGAACGTACTGAAGTAATCGGCTGAGAAATCGTCCTGCATCCCGCTGGTTACTCCCAGCGATAGGCCAATAGACGCAAGGCATTCACCACTACAATTATTGTGCTGCCTTCGTGCAGCACCACAGCCCCGCTCAACCCTACGACATTGAAGACCGATGCGGCGAGCAGCAGACCGATTACCCCCAGCGAGACGGCCAGGTTCTGACGGATGATAGCCCGGCTGGCCCGGCTGAGTCCGACGGCAAAGGGCAGTTTGCCTACATCATCAGCCATGAGCGCCACGTCGGCTGTCTCCAAAGCCACTGCTGTGCCCGCGCCGCCCATGGCCAGCCCGACAGTAGCCGTCGCCAGGGCCGGAGCGTCGTTCACCCCATCGCCCACCATGGCCAGGGAGCCATATTGCGCCATCAACTCTTTGACAGCCTCCAGCTTGTGTTCGGGCAGCAGATCGGCGCGCACATCGGTCAGCCCGACTTCGGCCGCGATGCGTTCGGCCACGGGTTTGTTGTCGCCTGTGAGCATCACCAGATGCTCCATGCCCAGTTCCCGTAAACGGCGCATGGTCGCCGCCGCATTCGGGCGGGTCACATCGGCCAGGCCGAGGACGCCCAAAAAGCGCCCGTTACGGCTGACAAGCATTGTGCTGCGTCCCTGGGCTTCCAGATCGTCAACGATTTTCTCCACAGCGTCATCCGGTTGAAGAGCGTCCGATTCTCGAAATAGTTTCAACGAACCGATCCAGACAGGCTCGCCGTCAATGGCGCTGCGCACACCCCGGCCTGGCACATTTTCCAGACCGTCAGCCCCTGTCCATTCCAGCCCCCGGCTGCGGGCGGCGCGCACCACAGCCAGAGCCAGGGGGTGATTGGACTGTTCTTCCACCGCCGCGGCCACCTGCAACAGTTCGTCTTCGCCGGTTCCATGCAACCCAATCACATCGACAACTTCGAATGTCCCCTGGGTAATCGTACCCGTTTTGTCAAAGGCAATCACCCGCAGATCGCCCAGATTTTCCAGGTGTACGCCGCCTTTGATGAGAACGCCGTTGCGGGCGGCCTGGGCAATGCCCGCCAACACAGCCGCAGGTGTGCCCAACGCCAGCGCACAGGGGGAAGCAGCCACCAGCAGCAGCATCGCCCGGTAAAAGCTGCTGGACCAACTATCCCACCCAATGAGCGGGGGCAGCACAGCCGCCAGCACAGTAAAAACGAGCACGGCAGGCACAAACCAGCGGGTAAAACGTTGGGTCAATTGTTGGGTGGGGCTTTGCTGGCTCTGGGCTTCCTGCACCATCTGCATCACCCGGCTGAGGGTGTTGTCCTGGGCCAGCTTTGTCGCCCGTACTTCCAGGGCAGCGTCCTGGTTGATGGTACCGGCAAAGACCGAATCGCCCGGCACTTTCTGCACAGGCACGCTCTCTCCGGTTACGGGCGCCTGATCGACGCTGCTCTCCCCCGCGCTGATTTCCCCGTCCACGGGAATGCGGTCGCCAGGGCGCACAACGACAATCTGGTCGATCTGCACAGATTCCACGGGAATCTCTTCGATCTGATCCCCCCGTTTGATGCGGGCCGTCTTGGGCATCAGCGCGCCCAGCGCGCTCACCGCGTTGCGCGCCCGGTCCAGCGCGTAGTGTTCACCGGCGTGGCCCAGGGCAAAAAGGAAGAGCAGAAAGGCACCCTCCAGCCATTCGCCCAACAGTGTGGCCCCGGCAGCCGCGGCCAGCATCAACACATCCGTGTCAAACTTGCCACGCAGCAGCCCAGGCAGGGCGTGGGTTGCCACGTCATAGCCGCCGGCCACGTAGGCCAGCAGATAGAAGACAAAGGCACCCTGGGCGGACAGGCCAAAGAAGCGTTCCCCAAAGAAGCCGATGGCCAGAAAGAGGCCCGCCGCTGCCACCAATAGAAGCGTCCAGCGTTCCTGCATCCAGTGGGGCAAAAAGGCTGGCGCGCTGCCGTGATCATGGCCGTGACCATCTTCGTGCGCTGTAGGGGCCGCATCCCTCGTTGACACCTCTTGTGTTGGCCCGGCGACAGCCGACGCGCCCCATTGCCCCATCGTTTTTTCAATCTGTCTGCGTTGCAGTTGGGTGTTGTCGTAGGCAACGAAGGCCAGCCCGGCCGCGTAGTTGACCTGCGCGTGGAGCATGCCCGGTAGTTCACTCAGTTGGTCGGCCAGCCCGCTGGCGCTGTCGGCTGCGTTCAGCCCTATAAACGGAATCTCTTCGTGGCGATAGCGGCTGGTGATCTGTACGCCTGCTTCTCTCGCCAGCCGTTCCACCCGGCCCAGAGGCAGCAGATTAGGGTCGAAGTGCAGGCAGAGTTCGGCGCTGCCGTTCTCGCGCACCACATGGCTTTCCAGAAGACCTCGGGTATGCAGCAAATAATCGTTGAGCATCTCTACACAGTCGTCGCCGTCCAACATCTCTGGCAAGAGGAGGGATAGTTCCAGACGCACTTTTTCCATCAGTTTATCCTTTCGTCAAAAATTTGTATGCCCATATAAGTATACATTCATATATAAAACAAAAAAATCAATCGTGCAAGGCGTGGGTTAGCCCCTGTTGAAAAAGGGCGGCGATGTGTTCGTCGTCCAGCGTGTAGTAGACGTGCCGCCCCTCTTTGCGGAAGCGCACCAGGCGTAGATCGCGCAGAATACGCAATTGGTGGGAGATCGCGGGCTGGGTCATATCCAGCAATTGATGCAGATCGCCCACACACAGTTCGGTGTGGGTCAGCAGACCAATAATACGAATACGTGTGGGGTCGGAGAGCGCGCTAAAAATCCGGGCCACATTCTCGGCGGTGTCGGTGTCGAGAACGTGTTCGGCGGCTGGGTGCTGATCCACATGATCGCCGCTGCATAGTGTAAGTAGTTCGGGCATCAGGTCACTTCCGTCAAATACATAAATAACCGCTCATGTATTTAGCCACAACCCCTGATGATTGTCAAAGACAAGGTGTTTTGGACATCAGATAGTAGCACGCGCGGGTGATGTATGTGCAGGCTCGCCCTGCCCTCTATTCCAATCTGGCCTACAATTTTTCTTCTGATAAATTCTGGTAGATTTTGAGATGCCAGAAATCCAACTCACCCCGAAAAAGGTCGAACCGCTGAATTGATTGGCGGCGCGTTCACAATTAACGCACAATTGCTTCAAATCTGTGACATAAATGGAAGATATGCTCAAGGCGAAACCGGTTAGATGCGTCATAGGCGGTGCCTGCACTGTCAGGCGGTGTGTAATGTATCCATCCATTGTGACTACACAGGTAGCAAGCAAGCAAAGCCTGTGTGGTGGCATGACTTGTGAAAAGAGAGACCCATGAAGAAGATCAGCCGCCGTACCTTTCTCAACTATGGCGGGGCAGGCGTCGCTATGGCCGCCCTGGCTGCCTGCGCGCCCACTCTCACAGGCCCGGCCCAGCCTCGTTCCGCCGTCAGCCTGGACGCCCCCGCCCCGACTGGTACAGCGCCCGCAACTCCGGCAGTAACTGCCAGAGCCAGCAGCAATATGCCCACGGCAGGGGTAGAGATCGATCTGACCGCCGCACCCGGGTCCGCACCCATTTTCTCCGACCAGCCCACCCGAGTCTGGCGTCTGCAAGGCGAAGTCCGTGCGGGTGATCCGTCGATTTTGCAAACCTTGCCGGATACCTATCTTGGGCCAACCCTGCGTGTGCAATCGGGCCAGCGGGTGCGTGTCAATTTTCAAAACCAGATCCCTCAGAAAACGATTGTTCACTGGCACGGCCTGCATGTCCCCGCCGACATGGACGGCCATCCCCAGTACGTGATCAACCAGGGGGAGAGCTATCAATATGACTTCACAGTGCGCAACCGGGCCGGGACCTACTGGTATCACCCCCATCCCCACGGCAACACTGGCCCCCAGGTCTACGCGGGCATGGCCGGATTTTTCCTGGTGAGCGACGCAGAAGAACAGGCGGCGGGTCTCCCCAGCGGCGAGTTCGATATACCTTTGGTGATCCAGGACCGGACCTTTGATCAGAACAACCAGCTTGTCTATCTCTCCAACGGTATGATGGAGCAGATGAATGGATTTCTGGGCGACCAGATACTGGTCAACGGCCATCCCGATTTCACCCTGCCCGTGGCCACCCGCGCCTACAGGCTGCGTCTGCTCAACGGCTCCAATTCCCGCATCTACAAGCTGGGCTGGGCCGATGGGACGCCCCTAACTGTGATCGGCAGCGATGGCGGCCTGCTGGAAAAGGCGGTACAGCGCGCTTATATTACCCTGGCCCCTGCGGAGCGGGTCGAACTGTGGGTGGATTTCAGTGACCGCGCCGTGGGCAGCCAGATGGTCCTGCAAAACCAGCCCTTCCGCGCGCCAGCGGGGATGATGGGCGGCGGTATGATGGGGGGAACTTCGACCGCTCTGCCCCAGGACGCGTCTTTCCCTGTGCTGACCGCACGCGTGGCCGAGACGTCTGATGTGCGCGCTTCTTTGCCCGCACGTCTCTCCACCATCGAGCGCATCGCACCAGAGGAGGCGACCCAGACCCGCAGTATTGCCCTGCGTATGCAACCGCCCGACGGCTGGACGCTCAATGGACGCACTTTTGGTATGACTGATGTGGCTGCGGAGGAACGTGTGCGCCTGGGCAGCACGGAAATCTGGGAGTTCGTCAACGAAGGCGGAGGGATGGGCGGTATGATGGGGGGTATGGGTTCCCAGCCCCATCCGATCCACATGCATGGCGCACAGTTCCAAGTGTTGGAGCGCCAGGTGGATAGAAGCGGACGCGAGGCCTGGGAAAGCCTGAGTGCTGGCTTTGTGGATGAGGGCTGGAAGGACACGGTATTGGTGATGCCGGGCGAACGGGTAACAGTCATCCGGCGCTTCAGTGACTACACCGGTCTATTCCTCTACCACTGCCACAATCTGGAGCACGAAGACATGGGCATGATGCGCAATTTTGAGGTTGTGGCCTGACGGCAAACGTGACAAGAGAAGGCAATCGCGTAGCTTTGTGATGAGACCCAATGTATATCAGTCATCCCAAAAGTACGCGATTGCCTTCGAACGCGAAGTGTCACCTATTAGCCCGCGCTGGAGAGGTGGAGGCAGGCTTGCCTGGAATCTTCTTGCCAGTCTGGATGTGAACCTCCGCCTTGGGGTTGGTGGTCTGGGGCGGAAGAATCGCGGTTTCCCCATTTGTAGTTTGAGCGATGATCTGGCCGTTGTCCACAATCTCCACCACAAACTGGTCCAGGGAACGGGGCGCAGGTCCCTCAATGTAATCGCCGTCCGCGGTGAATTTGGAGCCGTGGCAGGGACATTCAAAACGGTCCGTTGATTCGCTCCACTTGTACAGGCAGCCCAGATGGGTGCAAACCTGATAGATGGCCTTCACCCCCTGCTCGCTGTGATAGAGCCAGTAGCGACCATCGGGGTTATTCTTCGGGGCCTCCCCCACGTCGGGCAGACTCTGCGCCGTTCCCAAATCAAACATCCCGCCGAACTCACCGGCGCGGAAGCGGGGCATCATAAACTGGTAGGTAGCCAGCCCACCTTCTGCGGTGAGAAGCGTCAGTGCCGCGCCCCAGGCATAGCTGATAAACTCCCGCCGGTTGAGGCCAGGCACGCCTATTTCCTCGGAGGCGGATTCCTGCCCCCTCTTTTGCGCGATTGTCGATTGAGGCATCTGAATGACGCTCACTGTTCGCTCCCATTCCTCTATGCGGAAAGCTTTTGGGCTACAATCAGTTTGAAGATGCCGCCCATTCCCACATCCTCCACCTGCTGCACGCGCAGACCGCTACGCCGGACATTTTCCACTGTGCGGCGATTGATATTGGCTCCCATCACGCGTACCACCACAGGATTGAGTGCATCCATGAGTGTACCCAGCAGCGGATTGGCAGCCCGCATGTGCTCCAGCAGGAGGAGTCTGCCGCCGGGCTTGAGAACCCGCGCCGCTTCCTGCAAGCCCAGTACCGGGTCCGGCACGGAGCAGAAAACAAAGGTAGCCACCACCTCATCAAAGGTGTTGCCGGAGAAATCTAGCTGTTGGGCGTCGCCCAATTGCAGCTCAACCCTCGCGCCGATAACAGACGCCCGGTGTTGCGCCCGTTCCAACATTCCCGGCGTCAAATCGATGGCGGTAATGGATAGACCCGGCGGATAGTGGGGGATGTTTTTCCCTGTGCCCACGCCGATCTCCAGAACCTCCGGCCCCCGCACCAGCGACCAGAGCCGTCGCCGCCAGGACTGGTAGCGGCACTCAACCAGCCCTTCCATGCGGTCGTAAAAGGGAGCGAGGCGCTGGTAGCGGGAGCGGGTGAGCGCCGTGGCTGCGCTGTCCGGGGTCATTTAGGCGTGGCCGTGGGTATGGCCGCCCTGTTCGCTCGATTGGGCCACATATTTCTCGGGCGTTTTATCAAAGGCTATCTTGCAGCCCGGCCCGCAGAAATAGTAGGTCGTGCCTTTGTAGTCAGACTTCAACTCGGTGTCGGAGGTGTCTACGGTCATAGCGCAGACCGGGTCTTTTACCTGTGCCATTGGTTGTTCCTCTCAGTTAATCGGTTGGTCACGAAAACAGCGGGCAGAAGACGGTAGACAGAACGGGAGAACCGCCTCCCATCCTCTGCCTGCAAACACACAGAGCGATCACATGCCGCCTGGGATCAGTATAGAAGACGGCGGGCCGAGGAGGGAGCGGCAAACGGCCCACCTGCACCGGGCAAAATGGCGCGGCCTATGCGCTCCGCTCGCCTACGGAAAGATAGACAAAGCCGCCGTAGTATTCAGTCATGCGGGAAGCGGGCAGATAACGTTCGATGGATTCCCAGAGGTGACGGTCGGCCATCTCCAGACGCACGCCAAAGGGAGCGGTCACATAGGCCAGGAATGGGGCCAAAGAGGCCAGCCAGCCCGACGCCATCTTGAAATCCAGAATCACCCAGCGCCCGCCCCCGGCCAGAGCCTGGCTGCCCCGCTGGATCACTCGATCATACTCCGGAGCCAGGGTAAGGGCGAAGGTGGAGAGAATACCGTCTACACCTTCGGGAAAGCGGTACTTGGCCGCGTCGCTGTGGACGAGTTCCACGTTGGACCAGTGGTTGTCCACCACCCGTTGCCGGGCCTGTTCCAGCATCGCGTCGGTCAGGTCCACCCCGATGATGCGCCCTGTGGGGCCTACTGCTTCCTGTAGCAGGGCAAAGTTGAGACCCGTGCCGCAGCCGATCTCCACGACCGTATCCCCGGCGTGCAGACCGAGCGCCTCCACGGCCCGCCGCCGGTAGGCCCACTCCCGGAAGCCCATGAGATAGTAGAGGTTGGCCGTGAAATCGTAGCGTTTGGCCCGTTTGCGGTAGATATCCACTACTTCGTTCTTGCTGAGAACTTCATCACTTGCTGTCACGATGTACTCCTTTCAGAGCGAAAACCTTTGTGGGATTCACCCTCCTGATATCAATTGCACGCCAAGGCACAGTTTCCGCCCCATCAACTAGCCGTATGCGCCGTAGCTTGTGGCAGCCCGGCCCGCTTCAAGGCCAGCGCGTTGAGGGTGACGGTTATCGTGCTGGCCGCCATAGCCAACGCCGCCCACTCCGGGCGCAGGAGAATGCCCAAGCTATTGTAGAGGATGCCCCCAGCGATGGGGATGGCGATAACGTTGTAGACGGCGGCCCAGAACAAGTTTTGCTTGATCTTGCCCCGCACCTTGCGCGACAGACTCAATGCCTTCACGATGTCGAAGGGGTCGCTGCGCATCAATACCACATCCGCTGTGTCGATGGCTACGTCCGTGCCCGCGCCGATGGCGATACCCACATCCGCGGTGGCCAGGGCCGGTGCGTCGTTCACCCCGTCGCCCACCATCGCCACCCGTTTGCCCTGGGCCTGTAACTCTTTGATTTTGTCCGCCTTCTGGCCGGGTAGCACTTCGGCGATGACAATATCAATGCCTAACGTGCGGGCGATGGCTTCGGCGGTCGCTTGGGCGTCGCCGGTAAGCATCACCACTTCCAGCCCTAGTGCGTGCAGGGCGGCCACCGTTTCGGCTGCGCTGGCCTTGGGCTTATCGGCCAGGGCGATGAGACCCGCCAGCGTACCGTCGGTGGAGACATACGTCACCGTCTTGCCTTCGCTGGAAAGTCGTTCCACATCGGCCTGCACATTGGCCACCTGCGCGCCCTCTTTCGCCATCATTTTGGCGTTACCAATCGCCAGCCGCCGTCCATCCACCTGGGCGAAGGCACCGTGGCCGGGCACCGACTCAAAACCAGTCACCGGGACGGCGGGCAGGTTGCGCTCCGCGGCACTGCGTACAATCGCCTGGGCCAGGGGGTGTTCGGAATCTCCTTCCAGCGCCGCCACTTCGGCCAGCAACGTATCCTCGTCCATCTCACTGGTGACCACCACGTCGGTCACCGAGGGCTTGCCTTCGGTCAGGGTGCCGGTCTTGTCCATCACAATCACGTCCAGAGTCGCCACCCCTTCCAGAGAGGTGGCGTCTTTGATCAGCACGCCGTGGCTGGCCCCCATCCCCATCCCGACAGTAATCGCCGTGGGCGTGGCCAGGGCCAGGGCATCCGGGCAGGCGATGACGACTGTCGCCACGGCCACCGTCAGGGCGAAGACCGGGTCCGCGCCCAGGAGCAGCCAGATAATGAGGGCCAGCGCGCCGGAACCCAATGCCACAAAGACCAGATATTTGCCTGCTTCGTCGGCCAGGCGCTGGGCCGGGGCCTTGCTGCTCTGGGCTGACTGTACCATCTGCACGATGCGGGCCAGGGCCGTATCTGCGCCTACATGTTCGGTCTGGAAGCGAAATGCGCCGGTGGTGTTGAGGGTGCCGCCGGTCACTTTGACACCCTCCACTTTCTCCACCGGCACCGGCTCGCCGGTAATCATCGACTCGTCCACATAGCTGCGCCCTTCAACCACAACGCCGTCTACGGGCACTTTCTCGCCCGGGCGCACGGCGATCAGATCGCCCACCTGCACCTCTTCCACCGGAATCTCCTGCTCCTGCCCGTCTCGGATGATCCGGGCCGTGGCCGGGGCCAATTTGAGCAGAGAGGCGATGGCCTCGCCCGTGGCGTTGCGGGCGGCCATCTCCATCCAGTGACCCAGCAAGCTGAAGGTGGTGAGCATGGCAGCGGCCTCGTAGAAGACCTCGCCTGTGAACAGGAAGGTGGCGGCTACGCTATAGACATAGGCGGTCAGGATACCTGTGGCGATGAGGGTTGCCATATTCACCTGCCAGCGACGCAATGCTGCCCAGGCCACGGAGAGAAAGGGCCAGCCGCCCCAGAAAACCACCGGCGTAGTGACCAGAAACTCGACGATCTCCATTCGTATGCCAAAGGGAGTGGGCAGATGCAGACCCAACAGCCGGTTGGCAAGGGGTGAGTAGGCCAGTTCGATGAGGGTTAGGGCCAGGGTAGCCAGGAAGAGGTTGCGCATCATCGTAGCGGTGTGTGCCCCGTGGCCAGCGTGCTCGTCGTGGCCCGTTTGCTCGCCTGCCATTTCGTGCCCGGCGTGTTCAGTCTTCATTTCATGCCCGGCGTGGCTCGCCGTATGCACCGGGCCGCCTTCTTGGCACATGAAACCGCAATGTTTCACGGCTTCGATGATGGTGTCCGGCGTCGTCTGGCCGGGGTCGTATCCCACCAGAATGATGCCGGAGGTGCGGTTGAGATTGACACTGTGGACGCCGGGCGTGGCGGTCACATGCTCTTCGATACTCGGGCAGCCCGACCCCATCAAGTAGCTGGTGATCTCCAGTTCCAGTTCGGCGTGGCCGCCGGAACCGTGGGCTGTGTGAGTCATTGCTTCGTGGCCGTGGTAATGATGCTCAGACATTCGCTTTCTCCTGAAGACTGTGCGGCTGAACCGGACAAGATACGAGCATAGCGCTGCTGTACACGCATCTCGCCCGGCGGTTCTGGAACGCCAAATCGATTCGCTGGTCAGGCGTTCTTATCGCGTGTGTTACTGCACCAATACTTTACCACGCAACATGCCCATCTGGCATTGGAAGGGGATTTCGCCCGCTTCCTCCGGGGTGAACTCGATGGCGACGGTCTCGCCTTCGGGCAGTTTGGCCGACTGATCAATCTTGTCAAAGACGACCATTTCGCTGCACATAGACGATTCCTGGCGGTTGAAGAGCAGACGCACAGGCTGTCCCCGCTTGACCACGATCACATCTGGGTCGTAGCCGCCCTTGACGGTGATGGGTACCTGTTGTACACCAGCGACCACGGCCACCTGCACGCCCTCCTTGCGGTAGAGCCAGAAATACCAGACGATCCAGGCGATGAAAGCCAGGCCAGCAAAGTTGACCAGAATTTGAGATGGAATCACGGTTAAATCTCCTTTCCGATGGATGGGCTATTTTGAGAACTTGAGTATATTGGTCGCCAGGGTGTGCCAAGGCGCGACAGCAACCAGCGATCCAGCCCCCACCACCCAGCATTCTTCCATGCCAGAATCAGCAGGATGGATAGGGTAAATAGCATTGGATTGGTGCTGGCAGTTCCAGCCATCATGAAATTCCAATTCATAAAACCGCCAAAGAACGCTGCGATCCCGACAAATGCACCTAGAATAAGTGCTATTCCGATCAGGACTTCGCCAAATACAATCAGCTTAGCAAACCAGACGTATGCATCGCTGGCTAGAAGAGATTGCAGGAACGTTCGATACCAATCGAATGCAATGGCCGGCCGGGCCGGAGCGTCCGGAATAGCAACCGCGCGTTCCCAGAAGCCTTTCAAGGCTGTACCGGTTTGCATCCAGGCAGGATTGCCAATCTTTCCCCATCCTGAGGTCAACCAGCTATAGCCAACGTAGAGTCGAATGAGCAACCAGAGCCAACTCCATTTGGTACTGTTCAACAATGAGACGACAAAGGCAGGGTCCGTAATTGTCACTGCCTCGCGCCGGTCTTGGTTCGACATAGTTCTTGTCTCCTTGTCTGTTGTCATTGTAGCTTCAATAGATTCTTCGAACTGGAACAGCTTGTGCCACGCAAGCTATTCCAGTTCCTATCGCTTAAGAGAAATTCCTGGCCTTGAAGAAGCGCAGTCGGTTGGCGTTCGTCACAACAGTAATGCTGGAAGCAGCCATGGCCGCACCGGCGAGCAGGGGCGAGAGCAGCAGGCCGAAGAAGGGGAAGAGTACCCCGGCGGCCACAGGCACGCCCAGGCTGTTGTAGATAAAGGCCCCCAGCAGGCTTTGCTTGGCGTTGCGCATAGTGGCCTTGCTCACTTCGATGGCGTAGGCCACACCTTTCAAACTGCCGCTCATCAGGGTGATGTCCGCGGCCTCGATGGCTACGTCCGTGCCTGTACCGATGGCAAAACCCACACTGGCTTCCACCAGGGCCGGGGCGTCGTTGATGCCGTCGCCCACCATCCCCACTCTGCGGTTGCCCTGTTTGAGCAAGTGTACCTGCATAGCCTTGTCCTCGGGCAGCACCTCGGCCAGCACCCGGTCGATGCCCACCTGGCGGGCGATGGCCTGGGCCGTGCGTTCGTTGTCGCCGGTCAGCATCACCACTTCCAGCCCCATCTCCTGCATCACCCGGATGGCCTCTATGGAGTCCTCTTTGATGGTGTCGGCCACAGCCACCACACCTGCGGCGACGCCGTCCACGGCCACATACATAGCCGTTTTGCCTTCGCCTTGCAATCTCTCCACATCGCCCTCTACCGCGCTGACATCGACGCTGTGTCGCTTCATCAGCTTGCGGTTGCCCACCAGCACATACCGTCCTTCCACATTTGTTTCGACGCCATGGCCGGGGATAGCCTCAAACTCTGCCGGTTCTACCGGATCAAGCCCGCGTGCCCGGGCGCCATCCACGATGGCCTGGGCCAGAGGGTGTTCGCTGGGGCGGTCTGCGCTGGCAGCCAGCCGCAGCAAGAGAGCCTCATCAAAACCGGTCGCGGGCAGCGCGTCGGTCAGTTCAGGCTTGCCTTTGGTAATCGTACCCGTCTTGTCCAGAACAATCACCTGAAGCTGGGCCGCGGTTTGCAGGGCTTCGCCGTTGCGGATGAGTACCCCGTGTTCGGCGCCCTTGCCCACGCCCGCCACCAGACTGAGGGGCACGGCCATGCCTATGGCGCAGGGGCAGGCAATGATCAGTACAGTCACCGCCGTCACAACCGCATAGGCCAGGGCCGGGACTGGGCCGAAGTTGTACCAAGCCAGAAAGGTCAGGATGGCAATGATCATCACTGTGGGCACAAAGTAGCCGGAGATCACATCCACCAGACGGGCAATGGGCGCTTTGCTGCCCATCGCGCTCTGCACCAGCTTGACGATCTGGGCCAGAGCTGTGTCCTTACCCACTTTGGTGGCCCGGAATTTGAAGCTGCCGGTAGTGTTGACGGTAGCGCCGATAACCTCATCTCCGACCGCCTTGTCCACAGGCAGGCTTTCCCCGGTCACCATAGATTCGTCCACCGCGGATCGGCCCTCTACGATCTCGCCGTCCACGGGGATTTTGTCGCCGGGGCGCACCATCACCACATCGCCCACCAGCACCTCTTCCACGGGAATCTCCACTTCCTGGCCGTTACGAATCACCCGAGCCGTCTTGGCCGCCAAGTCCATCAGCTTGCGAATGGCCTGGCTGGTCTGGCCTTTGGCCCGCACTTCCAAAGCCTGCCCCAGAACGACCAGGGCTGTGACTACGGCAGTCACATCGTAGAAAGGTGTCGCCGTTCCCTCTGGGAAGAGACTGGGGAAGAAGATCGCAACCGTCGAATATATCCAGGCCGCCGATGTACCCAGGGCGATTAGGGTATTCATATCCGCCGAGTGGTGCTTGAAAGCCGCCCACGCGCCGGTGAAAAATTGGCGACCAGAATAGGTCATCACTGGGATTGTGGCTATCCCCGAAATGAGAAAAAGCCACCAAATCAGGCTTTCGGAACTGTTTTTCACAAAGAGATTGGGCAAATAGAGCCAGGGCAACTCCGGATAGGCCACCAACATCACCGGGACACCGATAGCAGCCGCAAACCAGAACTTGCGCATCAAGCTCTTGTACTCTCTGGCGTGGGCAGCAGTCTCCTCGTCTACGCTCTCCTCCTGCTCTACAGGCCGGGCGGCCTGGTAGCCGGTGGATTCGATAGCCTGCTTGAGCGCGGCGAAGTCCACCTGGCCCACCGCATAGCGAATGTGGGCTGAATCGTCGCCCGGATTCACCGTGGCTTCCAACACCCCAGGTACCTGGCGCAGGGCATCTTCGATGAAGCCCACGCAGGAGGCGCAATGCAGCCCTGGGCTGATGCGCACATGCATCTCGTCCGCGCCGATGTTGTAGCCGGCTTTGCGAATGGCGTCCATCATCCGGCTTACATCCATCTGCGCCGGGTCGTAGGTGACGTGGGCCTTGCCCAGCGTATAATTGACGTGGGCCATCGACACACCGGGCAGCTCTATCAGTACTCGTTCCACAGTGGTCGAACAGCTAGAGCAGCTCAGGCCGATCAGCGAAAGCTCCACTTTCACCGGTCCGGTCAATGCTGGGTTGTAGCCGGTGGTAGCCGACTGCGGCAGAGCGGTCTCCCCTGCTGCCGACTGTTTTTGATCAAATTGCTCGGCGCACTGGTCCGAGCAGAAGTATGTCGTCACGCCGTCATGGGTGCGGGTTTGGGCGGCTGTGGCAGGGTCGATTTTCATACCGCATACTGGATCAATGACCATCTGTTGCGTCAATGTCTTCTGTTCCATTGCTATTCTCCGGCTATTCAATGGGTGCGTTCAAAAAGCAGCACCAATTCCTGACGAAGCTGCTGAATCTGAGCAGAATCCTGTTTCTCCAAATCACATAGACAAAGGTGTAAATGCTGCTGGAGCAAAAGCATCTGGGTCTGTTTCAGTGAGCCTTGCACCGCCTGAATCTGATGGATCACAGCGATGCAGGTCCGCCCTTCCTCCGCCATACGGATGATGCCGCGGATATGTCCTTCTGCGCTTTTGAGTCGTCGCTCGACTTCCTGTTTGGTTCCGGGGTCCACAGTTGCTCCTTTCTCCAGAAATCGGCAGCGCAACAACACATCCGAATTGTATCACTATCCCTACCCCCCTGGGAGGGGGTAGTGGCGCGCAAAAAGCAGGCATTTTGGCGCGTTCCAGAAGTTGCTGTCTACTTCACTGCCCGGTAGAAGGAGAGGGGACCGACGATGGAAGGCAGATGGCCGGTTTCAGCGACGGCGGAGAAGCCGCTCTCAGTCAGGAAAGCAGGCAGCAGACCGTCCAGGTTGTCGGCGGTCTCTTCTAGCAGCCGGGTGACACGGCTCATAGCCTGGGTGAGGAGGGTGTGGGGCGGGCCAAAGTCCGCAATGTGCAGCTCACCACCAGGGCGCAGCACCCGCTGAACTTCGGCCAGGGTGCGCCGTTTCTGCGCCCGGTTCAGGTGGTGGAGCATCAGGCTGGCCGTGACTCGATGAAAGGTATTGTCCGGGTAGGGGAGGGCAAAGGAGAAAGCCTGAGTCCAGGTGACGAAGACACCCCTGGCAACGGCTTTGGCATCAGCAATTGCCAGCACTGCCGCGTCGCCATCCAGCCCGTGTATGTGCGCCTGGGGCGCGTGCTGGGCAAGAAGGATTGTCAGCGTACCGGTGCCGCAGCCCAAATCGAGCACTTGCATCTCCGGCCCGATAGCGGCCTGGGCGATGAGCTGGCCTTTGAAGCGATCCTCCTGCATTCCCCATTTCAGGAGCGGATCGTAGAGGGGCGTAAGCCAGTGAAAACGCAGGGCGGGGATGTAGGGGATGGGTTCTGTGGACATAGGCGGCTCCTA
>JAANMX010000050.1_pt1 | contig 127408 bp, 124 predicted proteins | sample 7279681 | NCBI WGS metagenome assembly JAANMX01 (sample SAMN14094542, study PRJNA606508) | bioreactor metagenome | isolation source: A lab-scale SPAN reactor treating ammonium-rich wastewater day 351 | place: Ireland: Galway | collected 2018-01-01 | reverse complement strand
CTCTCTGACTCGATGCAGCGCCTGCTGTGCGAACTGGCGGTGACCGGGGTCCGCAACAACCAGTTGAGCTCAGTGCCGAGGGGAATGGCCCAGCTTGCCAGGGTCAGCTCGAAGAGGTCCATGGGAAGGGCCCCGCGATTGGGGCTAAAGTGCAAGGCCTTTGGTCTTGCACTTTACAACGCGCTGGAACGCAGTTCCGGCGCGTTCGTCAGATTGTGCTAATGTGCAAGACCACAGTGCGAGCACATTACATAGCAGCGAGCCGAAGACCTGGCCGTCCCGGCAATTGCATCACCGGCTTTGAGTCGAAGCGAGTCGAGTAGCACGGCGATCAACCTCCTCTCAGGCGGCCGGGTCTTCCAGCCGACGCAGGCGCTCTTCGTGGTCGTCGAGACGCTCGTGGGCCCAGCTGGCCTCCTGCTCGAGCACGCCCACGAACGAACGTGCCGAAGCGCTCCTCGAGCAGGCGCATGCGGCCCTGCGCCTGGCGTAGACCTTCCGACATCTCGCCCCCCAATTTCTGCAAGTCGAGCACGATGCGGTCAATGCGCCGGTCGAGCCGGTCGGCCGTCTCTCCCAGTATCTTCCAGGTCATCTGGAAGTCGTCAGCGATCTGCTCTTTCAGAATCTTGAGATCGGACATGGTGGGGCCCTCCTTAACATGATTTCGACCTTGATCATGGGGGATCCCGCCCGATCGTTCAGTGACGAATGGTACCGAAGAACGCTCTCATGGCCGGACCGCTGAAGAAGACCAGCAACTGCCAGTCGGAATCGATGGCCCAACTCGCCGGGCAGGCCATAGCTGACCGCCGCCTGCCACGCCCGCCCCAGCCCTTCGAGTTGGAGAAGCCAACCAGGCCGAACCCTGGAGTCCCACGGAGGCCAACCGGAAGGCACCTGGAGCGGGGACTTGCCCACCGCTCCCCCAACCACGGGAGCAGGCCCGCGAGCCTGTCGTCGATGATCACTCCTCGAGGCCTTGGATGGGCGCCACTTCCCGTGGCTGCAGGGTCGCCTGGTCGACTGGTCTCGGCGAAAGGGACTTGGCTTTGACAGATATAGGTGGCCGATATATACTTTCCCCATGAAGGCAATCTCCCTTCACGTGTCCCCGGAGACTTACCAGGAATACAAAGAGCTTGCACAGATGCAGGGTAAGCCGGTGGCGCAATTGATCCGCGAGGCTATGGAGCACTACCTCGAGCAAAAGCGCTCGGCGGGCTCGATCTTTGACATTCCTACCCACTCCAGCGGGAAGTTGAAGAAGAGCTGGACGCGGGCCGAGCTCTACGAGGAGATGCTGGGTTGACCCTGGGTCTGGACACAGACGTCGCCGTCAACCTGCTCTTCGAGGGTGCGTCCGCCCACAGGCGGGTTCGTGATTTCCTTCACAAGTGGAGCCGCACGCACTCGTTTGGTCTGGCTCCGCAGGTCATTTTCGAGTTTCTGCACGTGGTGACGGATCCCAAACGCTTCGAGACGCCGTTGCCAATGACAGAGGCTCTGGAGAGGGCTCGCGAGCTCTGGCGAGGAGCGGAGATCGTTCGCGTGATGCCCACATCCCAGACCGTGATGCGGGTTTTCGAGCTTATGACTTCCCTCGGATTGGGTCGCAAGCGCATCCTCGACACGGCCCTGGCCGCCACCTACGAGGCCGCCGGAATCCTCAGCATCGCCACTCTGAACCGTCGCGACTTCCAGGTTTTCGACTTCGTGGAGACCGTCGACCCGCTGGCCTGAGGTTGGCGCTCCACACCCCGGCGATCAGACCGAGGACCTGAACCTTTCCCTGGGTATTCGAGCAGCCGCCGAACGCGCAATCGCGCAACACGTTCGAAGACTTCACTAATTTAGAACCTGGTCCGTGCTTTCCACAGTCGCCGAGCCTGAGCTCACACCGCCCAGACCCTGGAGACGCCACAGGCAGTCAGCGCCTGCAAGGGATCCGACCCGGGCTTGCTGCTGGCGCTGGCCGAACGCCTGGCCGAGTTCCCCTCCACCCGCTTCAACGCCGAGCTGGCCCTGGCGGCCGTCAAGGCCGAACCCGACGCCCAGGAGTGGGTCCTGGGGAAACTGCTGCAGCAGCCCGAGGCGCCGGGCGGCGAGCTGGCCTCTCCTCTTGCCTCCCCGCTCCTCCCACGCGCTAGTACAGGTGCTCTTGAGCCCGCGCGGCGAGAGCGAGGAGGTGGCTCGGACCCTGGTGCTCTCGCAGAAGCTGGAGCTGCCCGAGGCTCGCTCGAAGGCGGTGCAAGCGCTTCTGGCCGACCCGAGTCCGAAGGCTTTCCGAGCTTTCATCCGATCTTTTGTCGACGAGCACAGAGCTTCCAGCGGGATGGACGTCGGGAAGATCGATGCCGGGTACTTTCGAGGCCCGTCAGATGGTCTTGCATTCCCTCGACGAATCGGTGGAGCAGAATCCTTCGCTGCAGGCGGCCGCCGACTTGACCCGAGCGGTGCTGACGAAGAGCTTCCCCGAGCAGTCGGTGCGCAATCTGGAGAACTTCCACCGGTTCGCCGAGGGCCAGAATCCGCGCATGGTCGAGTCGCGACCGGCCGGGCCGAAAGTCGCCGAGCGTCCCCTGCCCAACGATCTGCTCGGGCTGGCGCAGAGCGTGCTGGAGTCCGTAACCTGGCGCCTGGCCCAGGGCAGCTCGCGAGCAGCTTCGGGAGGCAGCCAGGCTTCTGCGCCCCCCAGATTGACTAGCTCTGCCCCACGGCAGGGGTCAGCCGATCAAGAGCCAGGCCAGCAGCAAGGTCACCACCGTGGTGGGCACCCCGGCCCGCAGGTAGAAACCAAAGGTGAGCTCGGTCCGAGGCCGGGCCTGCTCGGCCACGATCAGATTGGCCACCGAGCCCAGCAAAGTGAGGTTCCCGGCCAGCGTGCTGGAAGCGGCCACCATCAGCCAGGCCTGCTGGGGGTCCCCCAAACCTCCTACCAGCGGTCGCAGGAGCAGCACGGCCGGCACATTGGAGACCAGGTTGCTCAGCGCGGCCGTCAGAATTCCCAGTTGCACCAGCCCTTCTCCGGTCAGGCCAAGCAGCAGCTTGACGATTTCAGCCGACCAGCCGCTGGTCTGGATGGCGCCGGTCACGATGAAGAGACCGCTGAAGAAGACCAGCAACTGCCAATCGAAGTCAGCGAAGATCCTGGCAGGATCGAGCCGCCGCGAGATCAGAAGGCCGCTGGTGGCCAGCAAGGCCGCTCTGGCCACCTCCACCCCGGCCACGAACATGACCAGCAGGGCCGCGATGGCCACCAGGCATTTGCGCAGCAGCGGCAGGTACAGGGTATACTGAGGCTTGTGCGGCTGCCACTGTTGCTGGCCTCGAAACTCGGCCGGATAGACGGCTACCAGCACCACGAAGGCGGCCACGACGCCAACCAACGAGACCGGCGCCAGCGCCAGGAAGAACTCCACATACCCGATCTGGCTGGAAATGCCGATCAGCATGTTCTGCGGGTTCCCGGTCAGTGTGCAGACCGACCCAATGTTCGCGCTGAGCGCCACCGCCACCAGGTAGGGACGAGGGTCGCGTCCCACCGCCAGCGCGATCTCCAGCACCAGCGGCGTCAACATCAGGCAGATGGTGTCGTTGAGAAAGAGGGCGCTCAGAGCGGCGCAGGTGGCCAGGATCAACGCCAGCAGGCTCTTCGGCCCGCGCGCCAGACGCATGACCTTGGAGGCCACCCAGCCAAAGAAGCCGCACAGCCGGAGATTTGCGTTGAGCACCATCATCGAGAAGAGCAACGTGAGCGTGGAGAGATCCAGGGCCGCGAAGGCCTGCTCCAAGGTGATAGCGTTCAAGCCCAGCAGCAGCGCCGCTCCAAACAGGGCGATCGCGGCCCGATTGGCCCGCAGCCACGGCCAGCGCCCCACGGCCACGCCCACATAGGTGGCGATCGTCACCAGCAAGACAAGGTTGTGCTGCATCTGTGCAGTCTGCCCGGGCGGGCTGAAATGGCATTGAAAGGGGGGCTTGAATTTTATTCCAAAAATGGGCAGGTAAACCGGGCCTGCGCCAGGAAGCAAGCCCGCACCATGAGCTGGAAAGTGTTCACCCTGTGGTGTAATCTGGCCGCCTTCTTCGCCCTGGTCACGGGCTTCGCGGCCGTGTTCCTGTGGCCCGAGCAGCTGGCAGCCATCGGCTTTACCCGACGAGACGGCACGGTCTTGTTGCTGCAGCTGGTCTCCTTCCTGCTTCTCTCGGCCGGTTTTCAGAAGAACCTCGAATCGTCCTGGCGCCGCTCGGCCCTGGCAGCCTCCTTCCTGGTGCTGAGCCAGGCCTCGCTGCTGGCCTGGATGCCGCTCTACCTCAGATGACTCCCTCGGGAACCGTGCACGAGGCCGTGCAGCGCGTGCTGATCGACAGCGATACGCTGCAGAACCGCATTCGCGAGTTGGGCAGGCAGATCTCGGCCGATCACGCCGGGCAAGAGGTGACGCTGATCTGCATCCTCAAGGGCTCCATGCTCTTCACGGCCGACCTGATGCGCACCCTGGACGTGCCCGTGGTGGTCGACTTCATGGGCATCTCCTCCTACGGCGCCTCCACCAAGAGCTCGGGCGTGGTCAAGATCGTCAAAGACCTGGAAGAGCGCATCGAAGACCGCCACGTCCTGGTGGTGGAAGACATCGTGGACACGGGCCTGACCCTGAATTATCTCCTCAACGCGCTCACGCTGCGCAAACCCGCCAGCCTGAAAGTCTGCGCTCTGCTCGAGAAGCCAGCCCGGCGTAAAGTCGAGGTGAAGATCGACTATCTCGGCTTCACCATCGACGACCATTTCGTCATCGGGTATGGACTCGACTACAACAACCATTATCGCCAGCTGCCCTACATCGGGATCATCCGGCCCGAGATGGTGAGCGAATGACCTTATCGGCCCGGCTGCTCGAGCTCGAGCGGCTCGACCAGGAGGCCGACCGATACGAGAAGGAGCTGCGAGGGCTGGACGTGGCTGGAGCGCTGGCCCAGGTGCAGGCCGAGCAAGACGAGGTGGCCGCTCGCGTCAAGAAGCTGAAGCAGCTGCAAGAGCGGCTGCGACAGGGCGAGGAAGATGTGCGAGAGCTGGAAAGAAAGACCCTGGCCCTGGACCAGAAGCTCTATGGCGGCATGGTGACCAGCCCCACCCAGTTGGCCGCGCTCGAAATCGAGATCGCCGGCGTCAGGAGCGACAAGGACCGATTGGAAACCGAGCTGCTCGAGCTGCTCGACGAGGTTGGCCTGCTCGAAGCCGGGTGCGCCCAGCAACTTGCTCGCGTGGAGCAGGCTCAGCAAGACCTCAAGAGTCGCGAGCACGAGGTCGGGGAGCGTCTGGAGGTCATCCGAGAGAACCTCCTGGGCCTGCGTCGCACCCGCGGCGATCTGGTGGCCAGTCTGCCCGACCACACCGTGGCCCTCTACACCAAGCTGCGGGCCGCCAAGGGAAGCGCCGTGGCAGCGGTGGAATCGGGAGCCTGCGGGGGCTGCAACATGGGACTGCCCGACCACAAGCTGCGGGCCCTCTCCAAGGAAGAGCTCGACCGCTGCCCCAACTGCGGGCGCATCCTGGCGCCTAAACCTTGATCTTGCCTTTCAGCATAGCCTGAACGGGGCCGCCGATGGCTGAGCTGAGCTCTTTCTTGTCGCGCTCGGGCAGGTGGGGCAGATCGGGGAAGAGGCGCGCGGCCAGCTTGTTTCCCACCGTTTCGATGCGAATCTCGACCGGCAGCGGACGGCGTGGCGCGGGCGCAAGATCGGTGATGTTGTTGAACAGACGCATCAACCACTGCATGATGAAGTCTTTCCAGGCTCCATCGGGTGGGAGTTCGAAGGGCACGCTGGCCATGTCCCACAGCTTCTCGAAGGCTTTCTCACCATTGGCTTCATACAGCCAGCGGGCCCCCTTGCGCAACCAGTTGATGCGGGGCGTATCCTTCATCAGGTCGATGCCGGAGGCGGTGGCTGGCATGGCCAGAGGAGCCAGCACCCTCGTATCCACCTTCTTCTCCAGGATGAGCGCCAGCCAGAGCACATTGGCCTGCTCATAGTCGAGGGCCGCTTTCTGAGCTTCCGACACGGGCAGGCCAACGCGGGCCGCCGCCTCGGCGATGGCGGGCGTGCTGGCCGACTCGGTCTCCAGCGCCTGCTTGCAGAGCCGGGGCAGGACGCTGCGCGGATCAGCCTGCTTGAACAGCCCCCCCACTGTTCTAGAGGGCGGCCTTCTCCATCCCGCGCGAGTCAGCGAACGGGTTGGCCTTGTCCAGGACCGCCTGAGCGGCGATGAGGGGGAGGCTCTTCTTCTCCTTGTCGTCCCCGTCGCCGAGGCGCTTGGAGGTGGAGTAGATCTGGTAAGCGGTGCGGGCCACGAAGGCGCCCGCCGCCACGATGGCGGGAATGCGGGCCATTCCGGCCGGACCGAGCAGGCAGGTGGCCACCGCAGCCAGGCCGCCGACAGTCTGCAGAGCGCCGTCGATCGTGCCGTCCAGGTTGCGGTTGATGGCCGAGTGTTTGGTCATGGCCACACCCGTAGCCACCGTGTAACTCGAGCCGATAAAGCCCAGGCCCGGGATGCCGAACAATCCACCGCTGGCGCTACCGGAAAAGACTCCGCCGGCGACGTTCCAGAAGGAAGCGATGCCGCCGATGCCACGGAAAAACTGATCCACCGAGTTGACGAAGGCAAAACTCTGCTCGAATTTGCGGCTGCGGTCCGCCTCTTCGATATCAGCGGTCGCAAGGCCCGTCGAGCCCGAAGGGGTCGAGGCCAGAGCCAGCGGCTGGGGCGAGCTGCCCGGAACGGAAGGATTGGCGGGAGCGGCGGGCTGGGAGGACGGAGAAGAAGCTTGCTTCTCCTCGCCAGCGCGTGCAGCCTGAGCTTTGGCGTAGGCGGCCACGCCCTTGCGTCCGGCCCAGGCGGCCACAGCCACACCGGCGGCGACGGCGCTGGCAACGCCCGGGCCTCCGAAGGCAGGGGCCAGGGCAGCGGCGTAGGTGGCCAGGCCCTGCACCACCTGCAGGCTGCCGGCCAGCGATCCCAGGCCGTCGCGATTGACGGCGGCCTGCTTGGCGGCCGAGGCGCCGCGGGCGATGTCGAAGGTGCCGGCCACCAGGGCAGCCGAGCCGGCCAGGGGTCCGGCCTGGAACCCGGCCAGCGGGCCAGCCAGACTGAGAACCTGGCCCGTCTTGGCGGCGATGTCGGTCAGGGCGCCCAGAGTGCCCACGCCGTTATAAATGGTCTCGAAGGTGCGCTCGTGACGACTGGGGCTGTTGGCCTGGAACTCGTCCACATCGGGCTTACCGGCGGGCGGCTGAGCCGGCTGCTGGGCCTGGGCAGGCGGAGCGCCGGTGGCGAGAATGGGCCGATGGGCGATCATCTGGACGTTCACTTGTATAGAGCCCCTTTCGTTCTCGGCTGGCCCATGGAAACCGACCAGCCCCTCAGGTCGCTACCATCCTATCCGGAGACCTGGCCGAAGGTGTTACCCGGATGTTTCTTCCGTGACACGAAGGCCAGTTGGGTCGAGGGTGCGAAGTCGGCCGAGGCATGCGGGCGGTCCGAGTGGTGGTGCACGGGGACGTTCAGGGGGTGGGGTTTCGTTACTTCACGCGCAGCCAGGCCGGCCGACTCGGACTGACGGGCTGGGTGCTGAACCGACCTGAGGGCACCGTGGAAGCCTGGGCGGAAGGCTCTTCCGAGGCAGTGGAGCACTGGCTGGCAGCCCTCCGCCGGGGCCCGGAAGGCTCCTGGGTGCGCCTGGTAGAGCAGAGCGAGGAGAGTCCGCAGCTGCTGCGCGGGTTCGAGGTGCGCTGGGCCTCGCCCTAGGAGCGCAGCCGGAAACCCCCTTGACACAGTTTTCCGGCTGCGCGACGCCCAACCTGCTGTGCTAGAAGTTCGGCCGCCTACAATATCTTGTGGTGGCGGAGGTTCCCTCCGCCACCACATGGGGGTTTGCGGCCGGACTTCTAGCGAGAGGCAGGCTTGCGAGGAAGGCGAGGGGCGCCGGTCAGGCGACCGATGGTGAGGCGGCCGGGCGAAGGCAGGCTGGGCAGCCCGCTGGTGCGGCGCGAGGGCAAAAGGCCCGTGGGGATGCGCTGGGATTTGTTGCGTTCGTTGCTCACGAGCGGAAATCTAGCACGCCGGGACGATCCAGCTTGTTAACGAAAGGTATCCTCCTCGTCGCGGTGGACGCGTTTCTTGCGCCAGTAGACCACCGCTCCGCCCCAGGCGAACAACGAGACCGCGATCATCTGCACCGCCAGCAGAGCGATCAGAAGGCTCAGCTCGGGCGCAGGCACGCCAGGAAAATCTTGTAAGAGGGCCGGGTTGGAGGGATCGGGGGGGATCAGCGCCAGCACCGGGAGCCCACCCGCCCAGCGCGGATCCCCGCTCAGCCGGCCGGCCAGGAAGCCCACCGGAGCAAAGACGGCCAGGCTCAAGAGCAGCCGGATGGAGACCCAATCCTCTCGCTCGATGATGGGCTGCATCGCCTCGAACAGGGCCCTGGCTTGCGCCTCGCGATCGTCGTGGTGGGTCTTTTGCAGGCTCTCCACTTTCTGGCTGAAATTGGGCAGGCTTTCCTGCGCCTCCACGAACAGCCAGCTGGCCAACACCAGGTAGCCCACTTTGACCATGACGATGACGGTCAGCCAGAGCACTCCGTAGACAAAGAAGGTGCGAGTCCAGCGCATCAGGAGCTGGCCTGCCGAAAGATAGCCCCGAAGTAGTCCTCGACCGTGGGCAAGCGCACCGGGCGAAAGTCAGAACAGGTCTGGACCGCTGTCCAGGGGACCAGAAGACCTCGACTGTTGGAGTCGGCGCCCCGGGTGTGCACCGAGCGCCAGGACCCCTCCTTGAGAAAGCGACGTAAGCTGGGTACCGTGACAATCAGCCCCCGCTCGCCTTCCCCCAGCACGTGACACCACAGGTCGGCGGTGGTGGCCATCACCCCGGAAGGCTTCTGCTGACGGGTGTTCTCGACTTCGAAGTAGAGATTGCCCGACTCGGAGGCTCGTTTATCCCACTTCACCTCCACCGAGCGCGTGCCATCCTGACCGGCTCGCATCAAGGTGATGTCGTAGCGTCCGTTGGTAAAGCGAATCTGGCTGTGGTAGCCGCGCAGCATGAAAAGCAGGGCCACTCGCAACTCGTTGTAGTGACCCTCGCGCAGCTGAGCCTGAAAGGCCTCCGGCGAGTTCTGAAGCAGGGTTAGAGAGCCTTTGCCCGAGCCACCGCCAGGGTGGGCCCCATCATGCCGATGCCCATCGAGTTGGAGTCAAAGTCGCCCTCCAACTCGAGCTTCTGGCCTTCCTTGAGCAGCTTCTCATCCAATCCGTTCAGGTGAAATCGCTCGCCCGACTCGGTCACGAACACCCATACGCCGCCCTCGAGGTCTGACTTTTTCAACATTCCGATATACTTGCTCACGCTCATCCTCCTGGTTCTCTTCGTCGCCTGGCCCCTGCCCCCTCATCAGAGATCCACGTAAGGACGGATCCCTTCGAGCTTCTTCTCCTTGATCCCGGGCACTTTGAGCAGATCGTCCACCGAGGTGAAGCGCTGCTTCTTGCGATACTCCACAATGGCCGCCGCCGAGCTGGGGCCGATGCCGGGCACCGACTCGAGCTCACCGCGGGTGCCCTTGTTCAGGCTGACCCGGGCCACACTGTCGGAAGGCTTCTGATTGATGTACTGGCTCCAGTCCGTCTGAGACTGAGGGCCCGGCGCGCTCGCCGGTGGCTCGGGCGGAGCCGGGGGCTCGGCGGCTGTCTCGGAGGGGTCCGGCTCGGGTCCGGGCCCCTGCGCTTGCGGTTCGCTCTGATCGGGGGCAATCGAGGGCTGCACCTCCACCGGGGAGGCGTCCGCCTGTCCCCGGGCCGGCACCACGATCATCTGCTCGTCCTTGATCCGCGAGGCCAGGTTGATGGCCAGAGGATCGGCCCGTGGAGTCATGCCCCCGGCTTTGGCCAGGGCATCCTCCACCCGACTGCCGGCAGGCAGGGCCACCACTCCGGGCTTGCGGACCTCGCCCGCCACGTAGACCTTGATGGTGCCGGATGGCTCTGGCAGGGTTGGCAACTCTCGCCGGGAGGGGCTCGGCGAAGGGCGGGCGGAGGGCGAAGCCAGCACGAAGGCCTCGCTGTCGGCCGGGCGCTGGTAGTAGTAGCCCAGGACGAGCAGCGAGAGCACCACCAGCACGCCCAGCGCCACCGACAGGCTGCGATTGCCCAGGGTGGGCTCGTCAAGCTCGACGTCGGCGTCGTCAGCCATGCGCCGGCGATGGGACGTCGGTTTCCAGCGTGAGCCCCTGCGGGTCGAGCTTGACGTCCATCACCTGCGCCCCCGCCCCTGTCAAAGCATGTGTCACGGCCGCCCGGGCGCTGGGAGGAGCCAGCGTCAGCAGGCATCCTCCCCCACCGGCTCCGCAGATCTTTGAGGCCATGGCCCCGGCCTCGGCGGCGGCGGCGATCATGGCATCGATCTCAGGGGTGGTCACCCCCTCGGCCAGGCCCTTGCGATTGTCCCACTCGCGTCCCAGAGCCCGGGCCACCCCGGCCAGATCCTGGTCCTGCAGGGCGGCCTTCATCTCCCAGGCCGTCTCAGCGATGGCCCGCATGCGCTCAACCGTGTCGCCTTCCTTCTCGATGTAGCGCTTGAGCATGTTCCAGTTGGAGGTGCCCGAGAAGTGGCTCACTCCCGTGAACGACACCACCACCGCCTGCTCGAGCTCTTGCCAGAAGGCCGGCGAGAACTCCAGACTCTCGCGATGGCTGCCCTCGGCGTCGAAGCACAGCGCCTGGAAGCCGCCGAACATGGCCCCGAAGTAGTCCTGCAGGCCGGTTGGAATGCCCAGGCTGCGAGCCTCCAGGCCCGAGCCGATGCGGATGATCTCCCGGCGGGAGATCTCGCGACCGGCCTTCTTGCAAAGCGCCGCCGAGAGGGCCATCAGCAGGCTGGAGGAGGCACCCAGCCCCGAGCCGCGGGGAGCCGTGTTGCGCGTGGTCACCGCCACCCCGCCCCCGGGCAGATAGTGCTGAACCGCCAGGGAGAGCAGGCCCAGCTCGCCGTGGGGGTCGAGTTGGGCGGGGCTGTCAGCCTCCACCTGGCGATCGAAGTCTTGCGAGCGAATGCGCACCTTCGTGCCAGGCAGCTCCTCCAGGGTGACGTGGGAGCGGAGGCTGATCCCGGCGTTGACGGTCAGGCTGCGGGGCTCGAACAAGAAGAGAGGATAAAGATCCAGCGTGCCGCCGGCCAGATCGATGCGGGTGGGAGTGGAGGCGGTGATTCTCATGCAGGGGCTCCAGCCGTGACGGGTTTGGGGGCATAGTCGTAAAAACCCGAGCCGGACTTCTTGCCCAGCTTGCCCGCCTCGACCATCCGACGCAGCAGCGGGCAGGGACGATACTTGTCGCCCAGTCCCTCGTGCAACACCTGCATGATGTGCAGGCAGACATCCAGGCCGATCAGGTCGGCCAGGGCCAGCGGCCCCATGGGATGGTTCATGCCCAGCTTCATCACGGTGTCGATGGCTTCAGGAGCGCCCACGCCCTCCATCAGACAGAACACCGCCTCGTTGATCATGGGCATCAGGATGCGGTTGGAGAGAAAGCCCGGGAAGTCGGAGCACTCCACCGGCGTCTTGCCCAGTTTGTGGCACAGCTCCGCCACCAGGCTGCGCACCTCGGGAGAGGTGCGCTCTCCCGGAATCAGCTCCACCAGCTTCATCAGCGGAACCGGATTCATGAAGTGCATCCCCATGAACCGTTCGGGGCGGCCGGAAGCGGCCGCCAGGCGGGTGATGGAGATGGAGGAAGTGTTGGAGGCCAGCACCGTCTCGGGGGGGCAGACTCCGGCCAGCTCGCGAAAGACGCCTTCCTTGACGGCGGGGTCCTCGAAGACTGCCTCAATCACCAGCTGGGCCCCGGCAGCTTGCTTGAGCTGAGGGGTGAGCTGAAGGCGGCCGAGGGGGCCGGCGGCATCGCTCAGCACTCCCTTGGAAACCAGCTTGTCCAGGCTGGCCTGAATGAGCTTGCGAGCCCGCTCGAGAGCGGCCTCGGAGGCGTCGATGAGGTGGACGGTATAGCCGCTCTGGGCGAAGACCTGGGCGATGCCGCTGCCCATGGTGCCCGAGCCGATGACGGCGACGGTGTCGACTTGCATGGGAAAAAGCTCCTTAACGGCGCCGGCTCTTCTTTTGCTCGCCGGCCAGATCCTTCAGCGCGAGCGCTGATTGTCGAGGATAAACTGGGAAATCAAATCGCGAGTGATGGGTGAGATATCGGGCGGGAAGTGGATGGCCACCAGGAAAGTACCGTCCTGCTGGCGGGTCGAGCGCACCACGGTGGCCCGCAGGTGGAGGGGAAACTTCCAGGCCAGCAGGCGAATCTCCACCTCCCGGGTGGTGTCGAAGCTGCGGTTGCAGCTGAATGCCAGTCCGCTCAGGCTGACATTGATGGTGTGAATGCTGAGCGGTGGGCCCAGCTCATGGTCGGGGCGCACCTCGCGACACTCTCCGGGCAGGTCGGCCTGAATGCGCAGGTGCTTGCGCTTGCCCTGACCAGTACTGCTGGAGAACTCTTTGTTCCTCTGGACCGGGGGCGCAAGCAGCACCTCGTTGGGACGGTTGTTGCCGGGAGTGTGCTCGACGCGCAGCACGGGGCAATCGAAGATGTGTCGCTCGCCCTGCTCCACCACCACCACCGTCATGGTGTCGCCTTCCCTGACCAGATAGGAATCAGGGTCCTTTTCCTGGGTCACCCAGAAGCCTTCATGGTCGAGGCGAGCGACGCGCGAGTCCCAGGTGCGGGGGGTGCCCGGCTGACGCTGGGGGGCCAACTTGACCGTCAGGCCGCCGCGCAGCATGGCAGGGATATTGGGATGGGAAGTGCGGTGGCGCGACTGGGGCACGCTGGCGGGGGGCAACGAGGAGGTGGGGGGCCGGGGTGGAGGGGTGGTCGTCTCGCCGGCCCAACTCAGGTCGGCCGAAGCCTTGGGCTCCGGCTCGTCCCCAGGGTCGGGCGGCGGCTTCTTGAAGAGATTAAAGAACACGGCTTGGGCGCGGCGTTAGTTCTTCTCGCCGTGCCCGGTTCCTTCAACTCACGCTTTCAAAAGCCACCGCCAGGCCGTTACCGCCTCCCAGACAGAGCGTGGCCAGACCACGGCCGCCTCCGCGCGCTTGCAGAGCGTGCATCAGGGTGACAACGATGCGCGCGCCCGAGGCTCCGATGGGATGGCCCAGCGCAACGGCGCCCCCGTTTACGTTGATCCGGGCGGGGTCGAGGCTCAGCTCCTTCTGCACCGCCAGGGCCTGCACTGAAAAAGCCTCGTTCAGCTCGATCAGATCGAAGTCGTTGAGCTTCCAATCCGGATTGCGTCCCAAGAGGCCGCGCACGGCCGGCACCGGAGTGAGCATCACCCAGGCCGGATCCACCCCCGAGCTGAAGGCGTCCAGCACCCGTGCCAGGGGTTTGAGGCCCAGCTCCTGAGCCCGGCTCTCGGCCATCACGACCAGCGCGGCTGCCCCGTCGTTGACCGAAGGGGCGTTGCCAGCCGTGACTGTGCCTCCCTGCATGAAAGCGGGCTTGAGTTTGGCCAGAGTCTCGGGGCTGGTATCTGGCCGCGGCGACTCATCACTCACCACCCGGGTGGGCTCCTTCTTGCCGGGCACCTCCACCGGCACGATCTCAGCCTCGAAGCGTCCCGCCTGCTGGGCCTCGATCGCTTTGCGGTGGCTCTGATAGGCGTATTCGTCCTGCTCGGAGCGGCTCAGCCGGTAGCGCTCCGCCACCAGCTCGCCCGTGTTGCCCATGTGGAAGTCGTAGTAGCAGTCCCAGAGGCCGTCACAGATCATCGAGTCGAGCAGCTGTCCGTGCCCCAATCGATAGCCATTGCGGGCCCGGTCGAGCAGATAGGGTGCCTTCGACATCGACTCCATGCCACCCGCGACGACCACCTCGGCATCCCCACAGCGAATGGCCTGACAGGCCAGCACCATGGCTTTCAGGCCCGAGGCGCAGACTTTGTTGATGGTCAAAGCAGGGGTGGAGCTGTCCAACCCGGCCAGGATCGTGGCCTGGCGTGCGGGGTTCTGACCCACGCCGGCGCCCAGAACATTGCCCATGATGACCTCGTCCACCTGATCATTGGAAAGACCAGCCTTCTGCAGGGCCGCCTGGATTGCCACCGAGCCCAGGCGAGGAGCGGTCAGCTCCGAGAGTCCCCCCAGAAAGCGCCCGATAGGCGTGCGCACGGCCGACACGATGACCGGCTGAGCCAGGTCGGGGCGGGAGCGGCGGGGCTTCACCCTGGGACTGAGCTGGGGCTCGGGATAACGGGCTACATCGACTGCCATGGTCTGTTCAATCCTTTCCTACCGTAAAAAGCGGCTCGCCGGGGTTGACCGTCTGGCCAGCCTGGACGGCCACCTCGGTCAGCCGGCCGGCCACCGGGGAGGCCACCTCGTTCTCCATCTTCATGGCTTCCAGGACCAGCACCACCTGGCCGGCCTGGACAGCCTCACCAGGGTGAGCCAGCATCCGGACCACCACGCCGTTCATCGGGGCCTTCACCGTTCCATCGCTGGCTCCCTCGCGTCGCTGGCGGCTCTGTCCCTCGCGCAGGTAGCGCACGGGAATCACTTTGCCGAGCAGAACCACGGCCCGAGGGGTGCCGTCCGGGTTGCGCACCACCTGGTAGGCCAGCGAGCGGTTGCCAAGCAGCATGTGGTCAGGATGGTCGTCCACGATCACCTCGCGGCCGTTCAGTCGCACTCTACCCGAGGCGATCTCGACCGTACAGGCGACCTGGTCGACCTCCAACTCGTAACGCACCAGCCCGCGTTCTGTCGCAGCCGCCAGGATCCTGCCTCGGGTCGGCAAAGAAGGCCCGGTGAGCAGCGTCAAGGGCTTCTTCTTCGACATCGGGGGGGTGATCGTTCACGCCGACATGGATCGCTGGATGCTGGTCGGAGCTGGCCTTCTTCAGAGCAGCCCGACGGCCGTCCGACGCGAGGTGCTGGCCCTGGTACCCGATCTCGAGCGGGGCAAGATCGACACGCAGAGATTCTGGAAACAGGTGGGCGAAAACCTGTGGCGGGCGGGCCAGGGGCGCCCGCCCGAAGGAGATGAGTGTCGTTGGCTCTGGCGCGATACCATGCGGGCTACCGCCAAACTGGATGAGGATATGCTCACGTTCTGCTGGAACCTCAGCAAGCGCGGTTATACGGTTGCGGCTCTAAGCAATACGATCATCGACCACGTCAAGGTGTTGCATGATCTGGGGGCTTACCAGCCCTTTCGACCCTGTGTGCTCTCCTGTCAGGTGGGTCTGCGCAAGCCAGAAAAGGAGATCTACAAGCTGGCCGCCCAGTTGGCCAAGCTCAGGCCCAAGCAGTGCCTGCTCGTCGACGATCGGGAGGACAACTGCGAGGGGGCCCGCTCGGCTGGTTGGCAGGCCGTGCACTTCGCGAGCCCGACCCAGCTGCTGGTCGACCTGCGCAAGTTGGGGCTGCTCAAGGGCTGAGCCTGGCCACACATGCCGGGACTTGTGAGTTGGCCAACGCGCGGGATTGAAGGAGCGTATTCAGGGAAGCTCAGGCAGCCGTGCGACCGGGCCGACGCCGCCTGGCCCGTTCATCCACCTGCTCCAGGTCGACGGGGGCTTCCAGCCGGCAATGGTGGCAGCCTACCAGCAGTTCGCAGTTGGGGCACACGGCCGCCCCGGTAGCCAATCCGGTCAGCTGCTCGCAGACCAGCTCGTCGCGCAACCTGCGCAACTCCTCGGGGGCCAGCTTCCACGGATTCTCCTCGAGAAGATCGCACACCGAGCACTCGAGCGGCCGGCTGCACAGGTAGCAGGTGCGCTCAAGCTTGTAAAACGTTGTGGCGATGACGTTGTGAACCATTTCTTAGTCCCCGATATAGAATTTTTCTCAACTATTGTCCTGGCCGAGGCCTTTGCCAGAGCCGCCAGATCTCCTCTTTCGGGCAGGGGCCGGCAGGAGGCCGCGCTCCGGCTGCGAACGCGTGGCCCGCTATGAGTGACTGGATTGAGCTGGTGGCCCTGGACCAGCTGACCGAAGGCCAGGGCAAAAGCATCAAAGGCCCCGACGGCCACTGTTACGCTCTGTTTCTCCATGGTGGCCAGGTGAAGGCGCTGGACGACGAGTGCTGTCACCAGGGAGGGCCTCTGGGCGAAGGCGATCTGGATGGGGAGGGGGTTGTGAGCTGTCCCTGGCATGGTTGGCAGTTCAGCGTCGACACTGGCGAGTGCCTGGACAATCCGGGCGAGTGTGTGCGCGCCTACCCCACGCGGGTCGAGAACGGCAGGGTGCACGTTCAGGTCTGACCTCGAAGCGCCGACCAATCGTTGGGAAACCTTGTGCTCCCCCGCTGGTTGAACAGGGGACCGACCCGAGGTGCCGAAAACGAAGGCCGGAACAACCAGAGGAGACGATACGAAACGTATGCGCAAGCTGTCTGTTATGGTCCTGACCCTGAGCATGAGCCTGCTCTTGTGCGCCACCGCGCGCGCCGAGGGAGACTGGCTGACCTCCTGGGACGAAGCCGCCAGGCAGTCCAAGAAATCCAGCAAACCGATCCTGATCGACTTCACCGGCAGCGACTGGTGCGGCTGGTGCATCAAGCTGAAGAAAGAGGTCTTCGATACTCCGGAATTCGCCGCCTGGGCGAAGAAGAACGTGGTCTTGCTGGAGATCGACTTTCCCCAGAGCAAGCCCCAGAGCGCCGAGCTGAAGAAACAAAATTCGGCTCTCTCGGAAAAGTATCAAATCCAGGGTTATCCCACCATTGTGTTCGTGAGCTCCAAGGGGGACGTGCTGGGCCAGTACGGCTACGACAAAGGTGGCCCCTCGGTGTGGACCAAGAATGCTGAGAAGATGCTCAAGAAGCAGTAGTTCTCCTGGCGGGCTCGACGACTGGAGCGGTCGACAGTCTTCCACTCGCCCGCGGGCGGGACGAGGTCAGCCGAGCCCGATCGAGATCCCGTCCGACGAGCGCTGGTCCTGCTCGAGTCGGCGAGCCTCCTCCTCCAGGCCCTGCTCGCGCAACAGCTGGGGCATCAGGCTCTTGAGCCCGAGCGCACCTTGAAAGATCTGCTCCCAGCCCTGGCTCAGGTCACTGGCAAGTCGGCTGGAGGTCACCCGGCGCATCTGCTGGATGCCCTTCAAGCTGCGCTCTACCTCGCCCAGGATAGACGAACCGGTCGTGCGGGCGAGGCGCTCGAGAGGGGTCAGGCTGGTCTCCAGCGGACCCAACCGGGCCAGCATTGGCGCCAGCTGTCCCTCCCCATCCATGACGGCGCGATAGGACCGGTAAAGCTCCAGGTACTCAGGACTGAGGTAGGCCCCGCTCACATCATCCTCCTCGCTGGGAGGCACGGGAATCAGGCAATCCAGACCGCAGGCCTGGCAGCGCAGGCTGGCGTCGCGCGAGCCGCAACGAAGGCAGCGCGGCACCGGAGCCTCGGCCCACTCTTGTAGGAAGCGACCGCACTCGGTCAGCCGCTGCTGGCAGCTGGCGAGGTTGGTCAGATCGACCGAGCCCGGCTGATGCTCGAGGCACTGCCGCAAGGATGCCAGCTCGCCCTCGATCTCGAGAAACACTCCTTCCAGCTCGGCCAGGCCCTCGGCCAGCTCCTGGGCCAGTGGCTCCTGCAGGTCGGCGCTGGTCTCCAGGATGGCTTCAGCGGTGTTGCGAGTGACCTCTTCGAGCGAAGACAACACCTCATCGAGATCAAGCTCACCCGCCTGCCAGAGCCGCACCAGCGAGAGCAATCCGCTTAGAGTCCCCGGATCTTGCAGGGCCGGGCCCGAGCTACCCCAGTTTGATTGCAGCGCAGACAACAACCCGTCCATTCCAACCTCCTCGGGCAAAGAAGGCCGGGCCTTGTGGCCCGGCCCCTCGGGTTAAGACGCAGAACTCTGCGTCGAGCTTCAGCGTCAGCCACCCACTTTCTTGGCCCGGCTGGCTCCACCGCAGGCCTTACCGCAGCACCCTCCTTTACAGCCACCGCCGCCGCTGCCGCAGGCGGCACATCCGCCGCCGCCCTGGGAGCCCCCGGCTCCGGGCCCCTCGCTCTGCTTGTCTTGCAAGAGCTTCATGAGAAGCGCGAGGATCTCCTCACTTCCCGAGGCGCCCGCTTCGCGAGTTTTGGTGGCTCCCCCCGCGGCACCCGACTGTCCGACGGAACTCAAGGCGTTGATCATCTGGTGACCTCCCTTTACTTTTCGCTCTGAGGACAGGATATACAGGAGAGGCCACTTCCAGGCCCGTTCTGAAGTAGACATTGTGTGAACAATTGTTAACTTTGTAAACCAGATGTTGCCGATTTCGCCGAAAGGCAGATGAGGCACCGCGCGTCCCGGGGGGACCAAAGACTCGACAGGCTTCCCCTGCCAGGCACCGAAGACCCCGCCAGTTTGAGCATTCTGCGTCTGCTCTTTGTTTGCTCGGGAGCCGCCGGACTGATCTACCAGGTCATCTGGGCCCGTCAACTGGGGCTCGTTTTTGGCAACACGCTGCAGTCGGCTGCCTCCACGGCTGCGGCGTTCTTGTTGGGCCTGGGGCTGGGCGCCTACCTGGCGGGTCGCTGGAGTCCCCCTCACCCGGGACGAGCCTTCGCTGCCATGGAGTTGGTGGTCGCCCTCACCGGTCTGGCCGTCACGCTGGGAATTTCCAAGATCACGCCGCTGGCCAGCGCTCTGGCGTCCAGCCATCCCGATCTGCTTACCGTGGCTCGCTTCGTTCTGGCCTTTCTCCTTTTGCTCATTCCCTGCACTGCAATGGGGGCCACCCTGCCCCTGCTGGTGGAGCACCTGGACGAAGGTCGATTCGCCTCCACGCTGGGCGCGCTGTATGCCCTGAACACGCTCGGGGCAGCCCTGGGGGCCTGGGGGGCCGATTTCGTGCTGGCCCCTCGACTCGGGGTCATCGGTACCGCCCTGGCTGCTTCAGGCCTCGACCTGCTGGTCGGCCTGCTGGCCCTGCTTCTCACGAGGAAAGCCGAAGCCGTCGAGAGACAGGTCCGGCCAGCCAGGGTTCCGATTCGAATTCCGGGTCAACTTGTCGCTCTCTTGTACCTGACTGGCTTTGCCAGCCTGGCGCTTGAGATTCTCTACGTGCGCATGATGGTCTTCTTCAACGGCCACGATATCTATGCGTTCTCCACCGTGCTGGGATGCTACCTGGTGGGTCTGGTTCTGGGCGGCCTGTGGGTGGCTCGCCGGGGTGCAGGCCAGGACCTGGGAACCTACTACCTGTTGTTAGCCGCCGCGACCCTGGCTTCGCTCTTCCTGGCCGCCCTGGCCACGCCCCTTCGCAATGTTCTGGCGCGGAGTTGGCCCGGGGTTCCCTTCGACCTGGTGCGCCTGGGGACATGCGCCCTGATCATGCTGCCGGCCACCTCGCTGCTGGGAGCCAGTTTTCCCCTGCTCAACGATCATGTGCGCCGGTTGCAGGCGGACGGATCACGAGCCGAAGTGGTCGGCCAGAGTTTTCTCGTGAACACGCTGGGTACCCTCTCGGGAAGCCTGGCGGCCGGTTTCGTCCTCATCCCCTGGCTGGGCATGCAAAGGTCGGTGGTCTTCGTGGCCGCCCTCTTCTGCCTGGCCGCCATTCTCTATCGGCCTGGCCTCAAGCCGGGACTGGCCGGCCTGCTCATCGTGACCGCAGGAGTGGCCACCCCGGGCGAATTCCTCAAACAGGTCCTGTTTCGACAAGATTATCCCGGGATACGATTCTACCAGGAGGACCGCTACGCCACCGTGGCCATGATCGAGCAGTTGAATCCGCTCGAGGCAAGGCCCAACTTGAACCTGATCGTTGACGGATTCAACATGATGGGGGCCAGCCTGGAAGCTCGTCGCTACGCCACCATGCTGGCCCTGATCCCGAGCTTGTGCCATCCTCAGCCCGAGGACCAGTTGGTCATCTGCTTTGGACTGGCCAACACCGTGAGCACGGCGGTGGAGTTGGACGAAACCAGGCGGGTGGAGTGTGTCGAGCTGACCCCCACCGTGGTCCGGGCAAGCGCCAGCCTGCTGCCTTACGTCCAGAAGACGCTGGCTTCGCCCAAGTTGCATCTTACCTACACCGATGGGCGCAACTACCTGGCCGTAACTCGGCGCAGTTTCGACGTGATCACGGCCGAGCCGCCACCTCCGATTCACGCCGGCGTGGTCAACCTCTACTCGCGGGAGTATTTCCAGGCCTGCCGCAATCGGCTCAAGCCCGGTGGGTTGGTCTGCCACTGGCTGCCCGTCAACCAGATCTCTCCCTTCGAGGCCCGAACCATCATCCGAGCCTGCCAGGACGTGTTTCCCTACACCTCTTTGTGGGAGGGTGGAGGCCTCAACCTGTGCCTTCTCGGCTCAGAACAGCCCTTCGAGCTGAGCTACGAGCGGGTGGAAGCCTGTTTTCGCAAGCATGGCCAGTTCCTGGCCGAGCGAGGCCTGGATGGTCCGGAGTTCTTCCCGGCCGCCTGGCTGCGGGGTCCCGATGAGCTGAGACGCTATACGGCTGAGACCCCGCCTCTGACAGACAACCGTCCCTACATCCAGTATTACCAGGGTGACTGGCAACCGGATGTGGTCTTTTTCTTTGTGGACACCGGGCAACCCCCGATGAAACGCTCACCTGCGGCCGTTTTCCGAGCCTTCCAGGCCATGACCACTTTGCGACTTTATCTCTACGGAAAGGCCAGAGAGCCGGACCTGAATCGTTTCGTGCGGGCCGAGCTGGCCTCGCGCCTCCTGCGAGAGTATCCCGGAAGCACATATTTCCAGGTCGTTCTGGGTTGCTCTGAGGAGATGGAGAAGAAGCTCGAGCAAAGCGATGACGTGCTGGAGCTTGCCCGCGTAAAGATCTGTCGGGGTCAGCTGGCCGAGGGGCGAGCCCTGCTGGCGGGCAAGACCAGCCCCCTGGCCGTGGCCCTCACCGGATTGAGCTTCCGCCTGGAAGGTCAAAAGCAACGAGCAGACGAGCTGTTCGATCGCGTTCCCGCCAATACCGGCCTGGGTAGCTACGTGCGAGGGCTGGAGTAGAGAGCTTTGCGCACGGTTGAGCGTCGCGCAGCCGAAAAACGGTGCCAAAGGGGGTCCGGCTACGCTTCTAAAGTGCAGGGCCTTTGGTCTTGCACTTTACAACGCGCTGGAACGCAGTTCCGGCGCGTTCGTTAGATTGTGCCAATGTGCCAGACCAAAGTGCGAGCGCATTAGCGTCTCTTCCTCTCCCGATCAGAGGGATCAGAGGAGGAAGAGACGGGCAGGTCCGGGACACCGCTGCCAAGGTTCACGGCTCTGCGCAAGGCCCCAGAGTCGGGCCCTTGACGAAGCGGAGAAGTCGTGAGGGGCGGCGCCTGACGACGCGGGTAGGTGGTGAGAGGCAATACCTGCCGGACCACGGTGGCGCGGGGAAAGTTGGTAGCCGGCCTGACGGATCGGCTCACCCGCAGGGCGGCGCACCCGAGACAGGAGCTACCCAGAGCCAGGAGAGCCAGGGCCACCAGCAAACTCCGCATCAGGGAGAATTCGTCGATTTGATCAACCGACCTCCTCCAGCCAGCCTGTCTCCGGCCGAGGGGCGTCGACGCCGAGCAACTCACGGACCCGGGCGATCAAGCCAAAGAGGTTGCTAGACTGGAGCTGCACCGAGCGCAGCTTCAGCAATGGCAGCGGAATCCGACCCGAGAGCTCTCGCCGGCTCTCCTCGACCATCACGGCCACGAAGCGGTTGCGTCCGCCCTCGTTGAGACGCAGCAAGGCATCGGGGTGAAAGGTGTGACCGCCGACCTGGACGGTGGGAAACAAGAACAACAATAGCTCTGGACGGCGGCACAGAAGCCAGGGCGCGGGGTGCTCCTGCGGGGTGGTGAAGGTGACGACTCGCATCATCGGGGGTTCCTCCTCGTTTCTATGGTCTGAGGAGATCGTAGCCCGGGCAGGTGAACCGGTCCTTGCCGACCTGTATCCGACTGATTGCCGGGAAGTTTCCGAAAAATGAACGGGGTCAGCCCAGCAGGACGAGCAGGGCCGCTCCCGAGAGCTCCACAGTCTCGCGCCGGGAGGAATCCTCCCCTTCCACGTGACCGATAGGGCTGTAACCGTAGGCCGAGTTGTGCACCAGCCCGTCAGCGTCCACCCGCCCCACCGGACTCCAGCCATAGGCAGAGTTGTGAATCATACCGTCCTCATCTACCCGTCCCACCGGGTTCCAGCCGTACGGGCTGTCGTGCACCAGCCCGCCCTGGTCACGTCGCCCGACCGGTTGCCAGGCGTACGGGTTCCCGTGCAGCGAGCCGTCAGTCTCGGCGCGGCCCACCGGGCTGTAGCCCCAGGCGCTGTTGTGGATGAGTGCCATAGGGACAAGCTACGCTGTGGGAGTGCCTCGGCCAAGGACCAGGATGTTACCAGCTTGACAATCACTATTATTTCGAATATTCTAGAAAAATGGATAAATTCTTGGAAGCTTATGCGGACCGGCTGGCCGCCCTGGGGAACCCGGTGCGCCTGCGCATCCTCAAGCTCCTGGTGGAGGCCTCCCCCGGCGGGCTGGTGGTGCAGGAGATCCAGGAAGAGCTCAAGATTCCGTCCTCGACCCTGTCCCATCATCTGGACAAACTGAAGAACGAGCAGCTTCTCAGCTCCACCCGCCAGGGCACTTACCTGCGCTGTCGGGTCAACTGGGAGACGCTGCAGGGCCTTCTGGGATTCCTGACGGCGCAATGCTGCACGCGCAGTCTGCAGCCCCGCGCGTAGCCCCGCGCGTTGACCCAGAATCATAAATAGTCCATTGAACAGGGCCGCGCCTCACTCGCCAGGAGTGCAACGCGCCCCGCATTGAAGGAGTTCTTTGCTCATGAGCGATGTACGCAAGATCATCAAAGAGAAATACGGTCAGGCCGCCCTGCAGGTCAAGGCAGGGCGGGCATCCTGCTGCGGCACGTCGGCCGCCTCGGCCATGCAGGTGGACCCGATCTGCTCCAACCTTTACAATGCCGAGGAGGTCGGCCAGTTGCCCCAGGAGGCGCTGCTGGCCTCGCTCGGTTGCGGCAATCCCACAGCCCTGATCGACCTCGAGCCGGGGCACACCGTTCTCGATCTGGGCTCGGGAGGCGGCATCGACGTGCTGCTCTCGGCCCGCCGAGTGGGTCCCACCGGCAAAGCCTACGGGCTGGACATGACCGACGAGATGTTGGCCCTGGCGCGTGAGAACCAGAAAAAATCCGGCCTGAGCAACGTGGAGTTCCTCCAGGGCGAGATCGAGCACATCCCGCTTGAGGACAACTCGGTGGACGTCATCATGTCCAACTGCGTGATCAACCTCTCGGCCGACAAGGACCGGGTGTTTCGAGAAGCCCTGCGGGTGCTCAAGCCCGGTGGGAGGCTGGCGGTATCGGACGTCATCACCAGGACCACTCTGAGCGAGCAGGTTCGCCAGAGTCTGGAGCTGTGGGTAGGCTGCGTGGCTGGCGCCCTGACCGAGCAAGACTACGTAGCCCGGCTGCGCGCAGCCGGTTTTGAGGATGTCTCCATCGAGCCGACCCGGGTCTACCAGGTGGAAGATGCGCGCGGCTTTCTCGAGAGCCAGGGGCTCGACCCTGCCAGCTTCTCCCCGGAGTTGGACGGGGCTATCTTCTCGGGCTTCGTGCGGGCTCGCAAACCGACCAGGCCGAGCTACTGCTGCTCCTGAGCAGGCAACTCCACGCGGGCCGAACCGCTGGCTGCAGAGTCGGCCCGCGTGGAGCCCATCTTCCGAACAGGCCTGACAACGGCATCGGGCGGGCAATCACCCGCGAGCTGGCCGATCTGGGTGAGCATCCCGCCGGGCGTCAGTCCGACGCAGCAAGTGGGCTCGAATGTTCGAAAGGTTTTCGAGCTGGCTTGAATAATCTTCTGCAACATGCTGGCCGGGCTGCTCATTTTGCTGATTTTCCTGGTGCTGGCGGGGATGATGATGACCAAGCGCATCCCGGCCCTGCTGGCCCTTCCCCTGATGGCCCTGCTGATCGGACTGGTCTCGGGCCTGGCCTCCGGCCTGCCCTGGACGGGCGCCACGGCCGACGATCCCAGCTTCCGCAAGCTCATGTTCGACAGCATCCTGCGCGACGGCACCAAACGGTTGTCCGAGGCCATGATGTTCGCTATCTTCGGGGCCGTGCTTTCGCAGGTGGTGATGCGCCAGGGCATCGCCCAGCGCATCGTGCGCGTGGCCGCCGAGTATGCCGGGGACCGCAAGCTCTTGCTGGCGTTCTTCATGACCGCCGCCATGGCGGGCGCCTTCTGCTCGCTCACCGGGCTGGGAGCGGTGGTGATGGTCGGGTCACTGGCCCTGCCCATCCTGACCGGCAGCGGGCTTTCGGCCAACTTCTCCTCCTGCCTGATGCTCTTTGCGGTCAGCCTGGGCGGCATGTTCAACGCCTCCAACTGGGGAGTCTTCAAGGACGTGCTCAAGCTCAGCGAGGATCAGATCCGCCCGGTGGCCATCGGCATGGGAGTGCTGATGGCCCTGATGGTCATCGTCTTCCTGCTGGCACAGGGCTTCCGCGAGCGCCGGAACTTCGCCTGGGCCGCCCTGGAGGCTCCCCCACCCCAGAACGTCCCCCTGCTCAGCCTGCTCACCCCCATCCTGCCGGTGCTGCTCATCCTGGTGGTCCAGTGGCCGGTGCTGCCCGCCTTCCTGGTGGGCATCCTTTACGGCTGCCTCACCACCGAGCCGCTGCGCCTCATCCCCAATCTCACGGCCGCCTTCCTGGAGGGGCTGAAGGACGTAGCTCCGGTGCTCGGCCTTTTCATCGGCATCGGCATGACCGTGACGGCCCTGTCCGATGATAGCGCCAGGGCCATCATGGGCCCGCTCGTGCTGGCCGTTGCCCCTGCCCAACCGGCCACCTACATTCTGTTCTTTGCCCTGCTCGCTCCCCTGGCGCTCTACCGGGGACCCTTCAACACCTACGGGTTGGGGGCCGGCTTCATCGCCCTGCTCTTCGCCGATGGGCACGGGCCGTTGCCGGCCCTGGCCATCATGGCCGCCTTCATGGCCGTGGGCCAGATCCAGGGAACATGCGACCCGACCAACACCGCCAACGTCTGGATCGCAAGCTTCACCCACACGACCACCGAGAAGCTCCTCAAGACGACAATCCCCTTCGTCTGGGCCTTCGTGCTGCTGGCCTTGATCTACGCCGTGCTGGGGGCCGGGGTGATGGCTCGATGAGCGCCATCCGAGTCGGCATCGACGTGGGCGGCACCTTCACTCACGCCGTGGCGATCGACAACGCCAGCCTGGAAGTGATCGCCCACGCCGTCCACCCGACCACCCACAGCGCTACCGAGGGGGTGGCGCGGGGCATCATCGACGTCTACACCAGACTGGGCCAGAGCCTGCCCGCAGACGCCCGGGTGGTCTTCCTGGCCCACTCCACCACCCAGGCCACCAACGCCATGCTCGAGGGCGACGTGGCACCCGTGGTGACCGTAGGCCTGGGCAGCGGGCTGGAAGGCATGAAGGCGAAGGCAGACATGGAGGTGGGCTCGCTCGAGCTGGCCCCCGGCAAGCATCTCACCAGCCGACTCGAGTTCCTCAACCCCAAGGAGCCCAACTTCAGCGAGACCCTGGCAAAGCTCATGCAGAGCCTCAAGGACTGCGCCGTGGTGGCCGCCGAGGGCTTCTCGGTGGACGACCCCAGCGGCGAGCTGGCGGTCATGGCGGCCGCCACAAAAGCCGGCCTGCCGGCCTGCGGCACCCACGAGATGAGCGGACTCTACGGCCTGCGCGTGCGCACCCGCACGGCGGTGCTGAACGCCTCCATCTTGCCGCGCATGATCCAGACCGCCGAAATGACCGGCTCGAGCCTGCGCTCGCTGAACGTGACCGCCCCCTTGATGGTGATGCGCTCGGACGGCGGCGTGATGAGCCTGGACGAGGTGCGCCGGCGCCCGGTGATGACCCTGCTGAGCGGTCCGGCAGCAGGCATCGCGGCCGCCCTCATCTTCCTGCGGGCCACCGACGCTCTCTTTCTCGAGGTGGGGGGCACCTCCACCGACATCTGCCTGGTCAAGGACGGTCGAGCCGCCCAGCGCTCGGCCCAACTCGGAGGCCACCCCACCTACCTCAAGACCCTGGACAGCCGCACGCTGGGCATCGCGGGCGGCTCGATGGTGAGCAAGTCCGATGTGGGCCCGCGCAGCGCCCACCTGGCCGGCTTCAAGTATGCCACCTTCGTGCCCCCCGACGAGTTGGGCAGCCCCCTGAAGGTGGTCGAGGTCACGCCCCTCCCGGGCGATCCTTCCTACCTGGTGGTGGAGGGGCCCGGCGGCACCCGGGCGGCGGTCACCACCACCTGCGCCGCCAACCTGCTGGGCTACATCAAACCGGGCGACTACAGCTATGGCCACCCCGTGTCGGTGCAGGCCGCCTTCGCGGCTCTGGCGGCCCATCAGGGCGGCACCAGTGAGGAGGTGGCCCGTCAGGTGCTCGAGCGCGCCGCCGCCAAGGTGATGCCTACCCTGCACCAGCTGCTGGACGACTACAAGATGAAGGACCGGGCCGTCAAGCTGATCGGGGGCGGAGGGGGGGCGGGCGCCATCGTGCCCTTCGTGGCCGAGAAAATGGGTCTGCCCTTCGAGATCGCACGCCGGGCCGAGGTGATCTCGGCCATCGGCGCGGCCCTGGCCATGGTCAAGGAAACCATCGAGAAGAACATCCTCAACCCCACCCAGGCCGACCTGGCCGCGCTGCGGGCCGAGGCCGAGAAAGCCGTGGCTCGCATGGGAGCCGACCCGGCCACCATCGAGGTCACGGTGGAGGTCGACGCCCAGAAGAACCTGGTCCGGGCCACCGCCACCGGCTCGGTGGAGTTTGTGGCCCAGGACCTGTTGCAGCAGTCGGTCAGCGAGGAAGAGCGCTTGAAGACCCTCAAAGAGGCCTCCCGGCGCGAGGAGAGTTACCGCCAGTTGGGCCAGACCGACTTCTTCTACCTCTATGAGAGCACCCGCACCGAGAAAGTGCTGTTCAACCTGCTCAAGCGCAAGAGGATGACCCTCTGGATCACCGACGGCAAGGGCAACGTGAAGCTGCAGGTGCCCGGAGGGGTCATGCAGGAGGGGCGCGGCAGCGGTCTTGAGACCGGTCTGCAAGGGGTGCTGCAGCGCCACACCGCTTACGGCGACGCGGGGGCGCTGGTGCCGCCGGTGTCCATTCTGGCGGGGCGAAAGGTGGTCGATTTGACCTCCCTCAACACGGCCGAGCAGATGCTCTCGCTGGCCCGCCAGGAGCTGGGCAACCTGGGCGCTGAGGAGCCGGTCTACTTCCTGGTCCACCCGCGTGCGTGAGGAGGCCGAGCGCTGGCTCGGCCGGCCGATCACGGAGGAGCGCTGGCAAAAGGCGTGCCAGCGGGTGGAGCGAGCCCTGACCAGGGTAGGTTCCAGCGGGCCGCTCGAGTTTGCTCTCCAGAACGGGCTCACGGTCGAGCGCCGCCCGTCTCCCCTCTCGATCGGATCAACCCGATTCTTCGGACGTCTGGAGGGCGACCGCATCCTGATCTATCCCAGCGAGCTACCCTGCGCGCAGGTGGTGGCCCATGAGCTCTTCCATTGGCTCGATCCTGGCCCGGATGGCGAGTTCGCCGCCCACCTGTTCGTCAGCCGGTGGCTGGGACTGAGCCACTTTCCCGGGCAATGAGCAGCAAAGGGGAGACCGTCGCCGGCCTCCCCTTTGCCGAGCGGAAAGCCGCTTAGCCCTGTGGCATCCTCGGCTGAGCCGCCACCGGCATCGGAGGCATGAGGGGCTGGGCTGGCTGAACCGGCCGGTCGGAACCGGATGGCAGGCTGGAGAGCAAGTTGATCATCCCGTCCGCCCGTCCACCGGCCGGGATGATGGTCAGGTCCGCCCCCTCGGCTTCAAGCAGCCGCTGGGTTTCGAGAATCTCGAACATGACCTGGACGATCTCGGGCTCTTCGGCGATCTCGTTGAGCGCGCCGCCCACGATCTGCGGACGCAGAGCGGCGGCCTTGGCGAACTCGACGGCCGCCTGACGCTCGGCCGAGGAGGTGATCAGGTTGACCTGGTTGGCGCCGTCCTGTCGGATGGCGCTGGTGACCTGGCGCAACCGGGTGACCACCTTGATCTCGATCTCGCGCAGCATGCCGCGATCACGGAAATGCACCTTGCGGATGTAGACCGAGCCGACCTTATAGCCCCACTGGTGGGACTGAGGCGAGACCTCGGCCCGCACGGTGCGGCTCATCTGGTGGCGGTTCTCCAGCATGTTGGCCAGCTTCATGTTGGACAAGCAGCGCACGGCCGCGCTCGAGACGCTGGCCCGCAGCGAGCCACGTGGATCGGTGTTCTTGAACAGGTAGTTGACGGGGTCGGAGATATACATCTCATACCACACGCCAATCCCCATCGGTGCACCCTCCTCGGAGTTCACCGGCACGCCGCGCAGATACTCCTGATCAAGCCGCAGATCGACCACGTAGCACTTGCCGAAGAAGTTGATCAGCAGGGCATCCAGCCCGAGCCTGGCTGGCAAGAAGTAGAAGCCAGGCTCGTCGATGGTCCCTTTGACCTGGCCCCAGAGGGTATAGATGCGGCAGGTGCGCTCTTGCACCACCACATAAAGGCCGAAGAAACGGGCGAAGCCCAGCAGCACCTCAACGCCGATGAAGAAGAAGATGAAACTGGAGAAGGCGAAGCCGAGCGTCTCACCCATTGTGGGCCTCCAAGATGACCCGGCGAGCTTTCCGCAGCAGGCCGAGTCGCAGATTCTTCACGTAGAGGGACAGGGCATTGGGGCCGTGCTTCTTCAAATCGCGCAACTGCAGGGCCAGAGCTCGCAGTGGCTCGACCTCGGCCTGGGCGCGCAAGGTCTCGATCTCGACCGCGCGCCTGGACTGGACGATCTTCTGATCGGCCGAAGCCTGAGCCACGCTGATCTCGGAGGAAACGTGGTTGTGAGCGGTGTTAATGGCGGCCAGGGCCGAGTCGACCTCCTGAGGGGGGTCGATGCCGGTGATCAGGGCGTCTTCCAGGATGATGCCGTAGCGATCCTCGGAGGCCTTGCACTCGGCCACCATATGGGCATTGATGTCGCTCAGGTTCTTGCGCAGGTCGTTGATGGAGATGCCCTCGACACGTTGCTCGTGGTGCTCGCCGCCCGGGATCATCGGCTCGCTCGGCGCTTCGAAGTTGGCGATCTTCTCTCGCAGAACAGAGTGGATGAAGCCCATGATATGGGCTCGCGGGTTCTTGATCCCGAAGACGTAGCCGTAGAGATTGTTCTCAGAGACTTTGTAGCGAATCTGGCCGGTCAGGCCCACGTTGAGCTGGTCCTTGGTGACCGCTTCGAGCACCTGACCACCCTGATTGACGCTGGGGTCCTGTGGGTCGTAGCCGATACTGACGGTCTCCGTGGCAATATTGACCTTGTAGACCGACTCCCAGGGCATCTTGAAGTACGGCCCCCCGGGCGGGATGATTCTCACCCGGGGAAAGTTGTAGCGCTCCATCTCCTCTTCGGTCAGGTTGGCGCTGTCGATGGCCGGGCCCTCTCGTTCGGCCCGTCCCCACACAGTTTTCACGGCTCGCTCGTTCTGCTCGACCGTGTAGATACCGAAAAGAACGTAACGGACGATGAACCAGCCGGCAAAGCCGAGCATGATTCCGATCATAGCACCCATATTGGCCCCCTTTCCTTATGTTGAGGATAGAGGGCCGGTAGAGCCCCTATCTCTCGGGTATCCCTCTTTGCAGTTTGAGTCGGTTGCCGATCAACACCTTCCAGGTGCCATCGGGCTGCATGCGCTCGAGATGGTTGACCATCCAGCTGCGCACCTCGCGTCCGTCGGGCTCGGTGACAACGATGTGCACCGCTCCCACCCGGTAGGTGTTGACATCGTAGACGATGTTGTAATTCTCGTCCTGGGCGTAGACCACCCGACCGCGCCACGAGGCGATGTTGTAGTAGAAAACCTGGGCATCTTGCAGTTTGACCTTGGCTCCCTTGGGCATCTCGCGAACCGGCTGAGCTGCTTTGGGGTAGACCTCGGTCTGCCAGATCCGCGTCTGAATCTGGTCGCTGAGCTGGTTGATCATCGAGTCCTGGGATCGGATCGCCTCGGGCAATTGCACGGCCTGGCCAGGCGTGACCACGAAGATCTCCTGGTCGGCCAGGGCCGGCTCCCTGGTGGGTGGATAAGGAGACTTTCCCGTGCCGCCGGAGGGAGACTTGCTTGGGGAGGGAGACTTGCTCGGAGAAGGAGACTTGCTTGCACCTGGAGAGGCAGAAGGTGATGGCGACCCGCTCGCCAGCGTCATGGCAGGAATGGCCTCTCCCTTGAGCAGCGCCTCGGACTCGGCCGCCGCCAGGTAATCGAGGGCCCGGGCGGCCTCGGTCGAATCGGGCGCCAGGTCGATCACGTTCTTGGCGTGAAAATAAGCTTCTGAATGCACCGAGGGCCCCTCCTCCAGATTGCCCTTGGACAGCATCAGATAAAACTGCACTTCGGCATCGTCTGGATTCTGCTCGGCTGCCTGCGACAGCAGAGGAAGGGCCTTCTCCCAGCCTTTCCCAAGAGCCAGATCGACTCCCTTGCGCTTCAACACGTCGTACTCGCTCAAAGACTGACGCACGACTGGACCGTAATCTCCAGGCGTGTGCTCTGGACCGGTATACTGAGCGACCGGCGTGGGTGAGGCACTGACCGAGGGGGAGGGTGATGGGGATTTTGAGGGTGAAGCCTTGGTCGGCGACGGCGACGGTGCCGGACTCGAGCCGCAGCCGGCCGACCAGAGGCTGGCTGCCAGGCACAGCGCCAGGGCAGATTTTGTCCACGGTCTTGCGTGCAAGTCTCTCTCCATTCCCTACCTCCCCAGATGCTTGGATGTCCTTCAAGATCGGCTCATCGCAATCCTGGCGGAAGGTCCTGGTAACCTGATCCTTCTCGTTCACATCACGATATTAACCGATTCGCAGGCTCGTGCTCACAAGAGCGCGCGCCCGGCAGACAAAGAGACGCCAGAACTGAAGGACTTCTTCCAATTCCACAGATCAAATGATCTGCTATCGTCTGGCGGGGGGCTGAGAGCCTGAAGTCAACTCACCCAGGTTCAACAGCGGCGTGGCGCTCCCGGAGACCCTCGGCAACTCTCCGTTCCACTTCTCGATCGCCTTCATCTGGGCCTCGATGGCTTTCAAGCGAATGATCTCGTCATTGACGTTCTGGCGAAGGAGTTTCTGCTCTTGCGCCTGGCCCTCAGCGCGGGCCACGGTAGAATCACGTTCGCCTTGCGCCCGGGTGATGGAGATTTCGGCCTCCTTCTTGGCCTGCTGTAACTCGTAGTTCTTCTTGAGCGCCTCCTGCTCGGCTACCTGCTTGGCCTCAATGGCACGGGCGAACTCAGGCGAGAACTTGAAGTCGGTAATGGAGAAATCGTCCACCAGAATGTGAAATTTTTGCAGCCTGGAGGTCAGAATCTCCTGGGCCTTATTCTTGACTTCGGGCCGCTTGGCGATGAGATCGGTGGCGTTGTACTCTGCGGTGACGGCTTTGATACTCTCCTGCACGGACGGCTCGATCAACTTGGCCCCATACTCGTCTCCGACTTGCTGGTAGGTGAGAGCAACGCGCTCCGGATCGAGGTGATAGTTGATCACGACCTGGACGGTGACCTGCTGAAGGTCTTTCGAAGCAGCAGAGGCCTCCATCTGGCGCTTATCGACACGCACCGACATAGAATGGATACTCTGAACCAGGGGCATCATGAAGTGTAAACCCTCACCCAGGTTCTTCTTCGTATCGACCCCTGAGAAGGTGTTGAAGACGACCCCCCGGTGACCGGCCGGCACGATCGAGAAGGGCTTGAGAACCAGAGCCGCGACCAGCCCTATGATGACGACCACCATCCAGAAAATGAACTTGAGGCCGGGAAGAGCACCCGCACCCGGCTCTGAATCCTCTCTCGACCTGGACACAGCCTTGAAGACCTCCCTTTCGTAGTCTTCTCATGGAAACACGAATCCGACCAGGACTGCTGGAAGGATGCCAGCGCCTGGTCGGGCTCACGAGCCCTGGCGGGAGTCCGAAGACTCAGCCAGATCATCTGGTCTGTCAGGGGATCAGGGCCGCCACGACGGCATAAAACTCGGTCGCCTTGACCACATCATCCAGGCTCACCGAATCGAGCACCGTGTGGGCGGTCACCTCATCTCCGGGCCCGAAACCGATCGAAGGGATCCCGGCTTTGCCCATCCAGTAGGTCCCGTTGGTCGAAAAGCTCCATTTACTGCTGTCTGCGTGGTCGTAGCCGATGAGGTCCCGGGCCTTCTGCCCGGCCTCGACCAGAGGATGATCGGGGTCGAGCGCCCAGGCCGGATAGTACTTGTCCACTGGAAAGACAAAGCCCGTGTAGCTGGGATCATCGTAAAAGAGCATTTCCACGGTGACGTCGCCCTTGGCAAGGTTCTCCTTGGGAATCAACCGGCGCACCTGCTCGATGGCTTCCTCGGCCGACTCGCCGAAGGTGACCCGGCGATCGATGTAGACGGTGCACTCGTTGGGCACGGCGTTCAAGCTGGGGGTGACCACGTGCACATCGCTCACGGTGATTTTTCCCTTGCCAAGGAACTCGTGGTCGCCCAGTTGCGGCTCCATCTTCGAGATGGCATCGACGATTGGCAAGACTTTGTAGACCGCATTGTCGCCGAGATGGTTGGAGGCGGCGTGGGCGCTCTTGCCCTTGGCCACCACCTTCATCTCGACTCGACCCTTGTGGCCACGATAGACCAGCATTTTGGTAGGCTCGCCCACGATCACAAAATCGGGACGAATGCCTTCGTGCTCGACGAAAGCGTGGGGGGCAATTCCGTCGCACCACTCCTCCATGTTGCCGAAATAGTAAGCAGTCCAGCCATCCAGCAACCCCAGCTTCTTGGCGATGGCAAGGCCGTAGACCATACCTGGAGTGCTGCCCTTCTCGTCGCAGGCTCCTCGGGCATAGAGAATGCCGTCTTCCACCTTGCCCTGAAAAGGATCCCACTTCCATTCTGCAGGGTCACCAACGTCCACCGTGTCGATGTGGCTATCCATGACGATCTTGCGAGGACCGTCGCCGATCTGCCCGACAACGTTGCCCATGGAGTCAAACCAGGTTTTGTCAAAGCCCAGTTTCTTCATCTCGGCCTCGATACGCAGGCCGACCTCCTTGATCTGGCAGCGCATGGAAGGGATGGCGCAAATCTCACGCATGAACTTGATAATGTCCTCGCGGTGCTTGGCGACCTCGCCTTGCACGGCGGCAACGTTGATGGAGGATGCGGACTGAGGCATGAAAGCTTCCTCGTTTCTTGCAGGATGAGGCCTTCGCTGGTTCCTTGAGCCGGGGGCCAGTTCCTTCAAACGTCCAGAACGGCCCAAACCGGGGTGTGATCCGAGGGCCGGACCCAGCCTCGAGGAGCGGTGTCGATATCGCAGTCAGTGCAGTGGGCTGCTACTTCGGGAGTGGCCAGCAGGTGGTCGATGCGTAGCCCATCGTTTTTTTTGAAGCTACGAGGGCTGTAGTCCCACCAACTGTAGCGGCGGCTCTCGCTGTGATGAGAGCGAAAAAGGTCCCTGAGGCCCCAACTCTTCAGAGCCTCAAACGAAGAGCGACCGGCCGGGTGACAGAGCACGCTGTGAGCCCAGATATCGGGCCGGTAGCAGTCACTGTCCTCAGGGGCGATGTTGAAATCCCCTCCCAGCAACAGGTGGTTTGTGGGCGAGAATCTCTCCAGGTAATTGCGCAAACGACCCAACCAGGCCAGTTTGTGAGCCCACTTCTCGCTACCCACCGTAACGCCATTTGGGACATAGCAGGAGATCACCTTAAGGCGCCCGTCGATGGTTGCCTGAAGAAAGCGTGCCTCTTCGTCGGCCGGGTCGCCGGGAAGGCTGCGCACGACCTCGGACGTGGGAAATCTGCTTACTATGGCCACACCGTTATAGGCTCGCTCACCCACGGCCAGCGTCCGGTAGCCGAGCCCTTCGAGCTCGACCCAGGGGAAAAGATCTTCCTCAATTTTGGTCTCCTGCAACAACAGGACGTCGGTTCGGCTTTCCGACAGCCAGCGCGCAACGTGCTCAAGCCGAGCTCGAATCGAATTGACGTTCCAACAAGCGATCTTCATGGGAGTTGCTCGCTCACGCGCCTCAATGTTGAGCGCGACCAACCCAAGACCTTCACTTCACTTGAGACGAAGTTAAAGGTCGATCCGGTCTTCCTCCTCCTTGCCCTCCAGCATCAACTGGAAAGCTCGCAAGACTTTCAAGAGAAAACGACCCGGGCCGCTGAACTTCTTCTTCTCCAACTGGTCGATCGTGGCCTCCAGGTCATCGAGCATGGTCCGCAACTCATTGCCCGCGCGCCCCCCTTGAAGGCCCGAAGTCTGAATGTCGAGTCGCAACTTGTAGGCCTCGTTCAAAGCCGCCTGCGTCTTGTTGAAGCGCACGAAAGTATTGACGCGAGCATTACGCTCGCTGATTTCGTTCATGGTAATGGCGTCGAAACTCATTGCAGCTTCATGTGCTTCTTCAGCGCTCGCACAACTTCCTTATGCCCGAGCTGCTGGGCAAGCTTGAGGGGGGTAAGACTTTGATTTTTCTCCACCATGTTCGGATCAGAGCCATTGATCAGCAGACACTCCACCAGAGCCAGGTAGCCTTTGGCGGCCGCCATGTGAAGGGGTGTCTGGCCTGAGTTATCGGCCACGCTGGTATGAGCCCCTTTGGCAATGAGAGCCACAACGGTGTTGAGATGCCCACCCAGAGCTGCCCAGTGAAGAGGGGTTCGCCCCTTGTCGTCGCGGCGGTCGACATCCGCTCCGAGCTCCACGAGTTTCTCGATCAGAAGCTCACGATTGCGGCGCGCAGCCCAGTGAAGAGGTGCCTGACCATCGAGTCCAGGGTTGTTCCAATCGGCTCCAACTTCGGTCAACTCCTTGATGACCCGCTCGAAATTCCAGAAGACTGCTGCATCCATGGCGGTCATGGTCTTTCCCTGACCGGATCTCCAGTCTGCTCCCGTCTCGAGCAGGGCTCGCACGAGGTCATCGTGGCCAGCATAGGCCGCCCACTGAAGACCGCCCCATCCAGAGACATCCGTCCAGCGGAACAGATCGGGGTGCCTGGCAGTCATCTCGCGAAGCTCGGAACGTTCTCCACGCAAGCAGATATCCACCAGTTCGACCGCCCGCAGTTGCTCGGAGAGCTCATCGCCTTTCGCTCTGGCCACCAATCCGCGCAGACCCTCCATCGTTCTTTCGAGAATGCCGCGCTCGTTGCCAATTTCGCTCTGAACCAGTCGTAAGACTTTGCCATACAGGGGCTCCGCTTCGGCCACTTTGCTCTGTCCCAGTCGAACTTCGGCCAGATCGAGGTAGATTCGAGCCAGACGGACTGGATCAGGGCGCTCTTCCGATTCGACCTGATCCAGGATGCGCTTGAAGATGTTCTCAGCATCGAAATACTTGCGGAGCTTTCGATAGGCGTTGGCCAGGGTTGCCAGAGTCTGCGAGACCTCAGGATGTTTGCCACCGAGCAGCTTCTCTTGAATGGTCAGGGCCCGGCGAGCCAGGTCGAGAGCCTCCTGGTCTTTCCCCGCAAGGAGGCTCAAGTAAGCCAGGAGATTGATGGCCTGGGCCGACTCGACGCTACTGGCCCCGAAGTTCTTCTCCCTGATGGCCATCACGCGTTTGATGACCGGAATCCCCGCGTCGAAATTCTCCTCGGCGCTGTAGCAAGTGGCCAGGTCAAACAGCAGTCGGCCCAGCGTGGGATGGCCGGTGCCCAGAGTCTGCTCGTAAATCGGCATCACCTGAAGATAGAGCGCCTCGGCCTTGATGAACTGACGTTGCAGGCGGTAGAAATTGGCAAGCGAGTGGGTCAGTGCCACGGCGGTCTTACTGCGAGAGCCTGCCTGCCGCTCGACTGTCTCAACGGCCTCCCGAAGACCAGCTTCAGTCAACTCGGGCTCACCCTTCTCATAGGCCTCGGCAGCCTGGTCGGCCAGCGTCCGCGCTTTCAACTCAACGCTGACGTCGTGGAGATCCTGCAGCGCTTTGTAGAGAATGAAGAGGACGCACAGCCCGAACCCGGCACCCGCCCCGACGAAAAAGAACAAAACCGGAGCGCCAGCGACATACTCGAGAAACAGGGCTGAGCCGCAACCGGGTATCACCGCTCCCAGGATGGTGCTCAAGAATTGACGAGCCAGGGAACGGGAAAACATCCCTCGCGAGAGCGAGTTGGCCATCGCTCCGAAGGCACCGGTGGCCAGAATCAAAGCTGTCAGAAAACCAACTCCCCAGATTGGCCCTTTGCTACGACCCAGACCGACTGCACCTGCGAGCGCCCCGCCCAGCATGGCCAGTAAAATGGCAAGAAGCAGGTAGCCGAGGACCGTCTTCGCGCTCCATTCTGATATTCGGCGCGGCGTGTCCCTCAACGGCTGCAGGAAGTCGCCTGCCTCGACGCTCAAACCTGCTCTATCCTCCCAGCAAGCAACATACTCTAAATTGAATTTTTTCGACACTCAGGCGCGAAGGCCTTTTCGTTTTCTCGGCCGGCAGGTTGCCGGCTCTCAGGCCTGAAACCCTTCCCGTGGGGAAGTATGCCAGTTGGCTGGGAAAGGTTCCTGACAACACCTCTGGCGCCAGAGTTCGCGATTTGTCCGACCAGCGTCTTGAGCAGATCAACTCACGTCAGCTCGACTGGCTGGAGGATAATGTCGATCTGACCGCTCCTGAGCTCGACCAGCTCAGCTCGAATCGGCTCCTGGAGCGCTTCGGTCAGACCCCGCGACGGCGACGAACGGAAGGTCCCGACTGGGATGTCAACGACGCACGTTTGATGCGCACTCTGGTGTGGCAATTCCACCTGCAACTCCGAGCCGGCCAGGCTCGGCCCGTGCGCGGCACCCTGCGAGGCTTCTGGCTGACCAGGGTCCGGCCCCTGTGGCAATCCCTTGGGCTGCTCAAACCGGGCGAGGGCTACGAGGGCGACACCGAGCGCTCTCGCTATCTGATCCGCATCCTCGATGAGGCCTTCGACGCCTTTGTCCTGGAAGGAATCTTTCGCTATCAAGACCTGGAAGTCTATGATACCCGCGAACGCTTTCGACTGATCGGTCGTGAGTTGCCCCGGCTCATCTTCTATACCGACCGCGAGGAATTGTTCTGGCTCTGCCGCGAGTTGAGCGAGCGCTTCCAGGTCAGCGCCTTCTGCTCGGCCGGCCCACCCAGTCTGGTCAGTTGCGAATGGCTCACCCGTGACCTCTTACGTCGCCAGGCTCGAAATCTTCGCATCGCGGCTCTTACCGACTTTGATCCAACCGGGCGAGACGATGCGCTGCTGCTCGGTCACAAGCTCTCCGCCACGGTCTTCGGGTTCCAGTCCGTGCAGACCACTGTTCTAACTGAGCTCAGCCTGTTCTCCGACGAAGTCATCGCCCTGGCTGCCAGGCCTTTACGCCCTGATCGAGGACTGGCAGCCTGGCTTTCTCAAGGGGGAGGTATCGGGGGCGAGGGGCTGGGTCTACCCGTTGCGCTGGCCGACCCTGAGCGCATTCTCAAACGATTTGCGAACTGGTATGAAAACCAGACCCGACCGTCGCGAGCTCAGAAGAGCTGCAATGCCTGATTGAGGGTGGCGCGCCGCCTCCGAATTTCGAAAGGCGGCGCTGCGATTGCGAGCGTTCGCGAATATCCTGAGCATCCGCTCGGCAAAGAGGGCTGGCCACGAAAGCGGCTGGCACAGTTGGAGTTGGAGTTGGAGTCGTTCCGCTTGCCTGCTCGCTCGGCGCTCACCGGTCGGCTATGCACTGAGAGAGCATCGACTTCGAAGGAAGGCGTGCCTCTTCTGGCAAAGCCCTTCGCCCGTGAGTGATCGAGAAAGTAACCTGGCCGTCTTCATTGACTTCGAGAATCTGGCCATCGGCATCAAGAGTGCCCACTACGAGAAGTTCGACATCAACCTGTTCCTCAAGCGCCTGCTGGAGAAGGGTCGAGTGCTGTTCAAGCGGGCCTATGCCGACTGGTCGCGCTACCACGACTACAAACGGCCGATGCATGAAGCGGCCGTTGAGTTGATGGACATCCCCCAGCGAGGAATCTCCGGCAAGAACAACGCCGACATTCGCATGGTGGTGGATGCGCTGGACGTCTGCTATGCCCGCAGTCACATCGACGTCTTCGTCATCGCCTCCGGGGACAGCGACTTCTCCCCACTCGTCTCAAAGCTTCGCGAGAACGGCAAGCAGGTTCTGGGCATGGGCGTCAAGGACTCCACCAGCAATCTCTTGATCGACAACTGCGACGAGTTCATCTTTTATGAAGACCTGATCCGCGGCAACAAGCGCATATCCTCGCGCTTGGAAGGGCTGCCAGCCAAGAAACAAGAGGTATTCGGCCTGATGGTGGACGCCATTCTGGCTCTCGAGCGAGAGAGCCGCGAAATCCTCTGGGGTTCGATGGTCAAGCAAACCATGCAGCGCCTTAAACCGACCTTCAATGAAGACTACTACGGATATCGCACCTTCTCCGATCTCCTGGAAGACGCAGCTCGGAAGGGTCTGGTCGACATCGAGCGCGATGATCGCAGCGGTTCTTACATCGTGCTCGATTTGCTGGCGGTTGAGTAAGCTCTTGTGAGACCCTGGTTGGCGACCACCCTGATGGTGGCAACGTTGATGCTGGCCTGCCAGCCAGCCGCTGCCCCTGCCAGCCAGCCAATCCGTCTCGGTTACAAAGTGGTGGCCGAATATCCCCACGATCCCGGGGCCTACACCCAGGGTCTCACCTTCGACGAGGGCCGGCTGTATGAGAGCGTGGGCCACTACGGCAAGTCGGGCCTGCGTGAGGTGGAGCTCGAAACCGGAAAACTCAAGCGCAACCACCTGCTTCCTGCCGAGCTGTTCGGCGAGGGCATGGCCATCATCGGACCGCGCATTTTTCAGCTCACCTGGCGCGAGGGAATGGGTCTGGTTTATGACAAAGAGCGGTTCCAGGTCACTGGCTCGTTTCAGTACCCGGGAGAAGGCTGGGGCCTCACGAGCGACGGACAGCGTCTGCTGATGAGCGATGGAACCTCTCAGCTGCGCTGGCTGGATCCCCAGACGCTCCGGGAGGTGGACCGGCTCCAGGTCACCGACCAGGGACGGCCCCTGGAGCGACTCAATGAGCTGGAGTTTGTCCAGGGACAGGTGCTGGCCAATGTCTACACGACCGACTTTATCGCTCGAATTGACCCCACCAGCGGCCGAGTGACCGGCTGGCTCGACCTCAGTGGCCTGCTCAAACGAGACCAGCTCGAGCCAGGCTCTCAGGCGGAAGTACTCAATGGCATTGCTTATGAGCCTGCCGCAAAGCGGCTGTTCGTCACTGGAAAATTCTGGCCAAAACTCTTTGAGATCGAGGTTACTGAGGAGCCTTGACGAATGATATTACATTGTACGAAGGATCTTTATTTGAGGAGAGCAAGCGAGACTTTGGACGAATCCAAGAAGGGCGCCTACGACAACGTCTACATGCAAGAGATGCTGGACGCCGTTTCCAAGCAGGAAGGCCACCGCGACAAGGGTCTCAAGCAGATCTCCAAAATCGGTCAAAAGAACAAGGGCGCCAGTGTGATGCTGCGCATCATCCTCATCTTGACCTTCCTGGGCCTCCTGGCTGGCGGAGTCTGGCTGGCAGCCGCCGAGCCCCAGTATACCTATGTCATCGGAGGATTTCTGGCGATGTTCGCCCTGTTCGGGTTCATCGTCGGCTTCCTGCGTCACTGAGACCCCGCGCGTTGTCGTTTCCGGCAGGTGGACCCGCAGCAGCAGGACGGGAATTGCTGTGTGTCAGAGCGGAAATTCGCTCATCTCGCTATAGGTGACGGGTGCCGGGGCGGGAACCTCGTAATCCTGACGCTGCTCCAGATTTCTGAAGCTGGCGAAGCGCTTCACGAAGGAAAGCTCGACGCTATCGACCGGTCCGTTGCGTTGCTTGGCCAGGATGACTTCGGCGATGTTGGTCTTCTCGCTGTGGGGATTGTAGTATTCGTCGCGATAGATGAAGGCCACCACGTCAGCGTCCTGTTCGATGGCACCCGACTCGCGCAGGTCCGAAAGGCTGGGCCGTTTGTCCTGGCGAGACTCGACTCCGCGACCGACCTGTGACAGAGCCATCACGGGCACCCGCAGCTCTTTGGCCAGCCCTTTGAGATTGCGGGAGATGTCGGAGATCTCCTGAACGCGGTTCTCGATTTTTCCTGATCCGCGCATCAATTGCAGGTAATCGATAATGACCAGGTCGAGCCCGTGCCGTTTTTGCAAGCGACGGCACTTGGCTTTCATTTCCAGCACGGTGATGCCAGAAGTGTCATCGATGAAGAGCGGAGCTTCAGCAAGCTGGTTCATGGCCCGGGTAATACGCTGCCAGTCCTGGTCCTTGAGGCTGCCTCGACGGACGTCCTGGGCATCCACAGAGGCTGTCGAGCAGAGAACGCGTGAAACCAGCTCTTCTTTAGACATCTCGAGTGAGAACACGGCCGCCACCCCGGGTTTCTCGCGATTGAGCACCACATTCTGCGCGATGGAGAGACAGAAAGCTGTCTTGCCCATGGCCGGGCGGGCGGCGATCACGACAAAGTTGCCCGGGTGGAGCCCGGCAGTCAGGTGGTCGAGCTCATGGAAACCCGTAGGCAAACCGGTAACCGGTCGGCGATTCTTGAAACGCTCGTAGATCTGGTCAAATGTGTGTTGGAGCGTGGGCTTGATCTGAACCAGATCCTGACGACTGCGCTTGTCGGCCACGGCAAAAACGATTTCTTCGGCGCGGTCCACCTTGTGGGCCACCTCCACCTCGCCGTCCATGGCAAGCCGGGCGATGGCCGTGCCCGCAAGTTGCAAACGCCGCTCGGTGGCCCGCTCGGCCACGATACGAGCATAGCTGGCTACGTGGGCCGAGGTCTGCACCATCGAGGTGATCATGTCAAGGTAGGCGGCTCCGCCTGCCATTTCGAGCTTATCCCGACTGCGCAGCTCGTTGATCACGGTAATCAGATCGACGTTGTGATTCTTCTCGGCCAGGCTCTGGATGGCCAGCCAGATCTCCTGGTGGGACTCACGGTAGAAGTCGTCCGAGGCAGCCAGGATCTCGGCCACCTTGTCGACCGCCTCGGGATCGAGCAGACAAGCCCCAAGACACGCCTGCTCGGCTTCGATATTGTGGGCTGGAACGTGAAGAGACAACTCGGGTGCCGCGGCTTGCAACTAGTTTGCTCTCCCTCTAGGAGTGCAGCCGGAAACCCCCTTGACACGGTCTTCCGGCTGCGCGACGCCCAACATATTGTGCTGGAAGTCCGGCCGCCTACAATATCTTGTGATGGCGGAGGTTCCCTCCGACACCACATGGGGGTTTGCGGCCGGGCTTCTAGGAGCGCGGCCGCAAACCCCCTTGATCTGACGAACGCGCCGGAGCTGCGTTCCGCCGGACTGTAGAGTGCAAACCCAAAGCCGTCCCACTTCAGTCTGCCCCCGGGCGATAAGGCCCTGGTTCGGGGCAGATCGCGGCCAGGGGACGTGCCCACGGACGCTCGGGCCAGAGAAATTCGAGCGCCTCTAGCACGGTGGAGACACCCACCACCTCAAGGTTCTCGCGCTGGCCGGGAACGTCATGGAGATTGGCCTCGGGCAGAATGACCACCTTCATGCCCGACTGAATCGCGCCGTAGATCTTCTCGGGGATGCCCCCCACCGCTTTGACCTTGCCTTGAATACTGACTTCACCAGTCATCGCGATGTTCTGAGGCATAGGCAGGCCCTCGATGGCGCTGACGAGAGCCAGCACGACCGCCAGGCCGGCCGAGGGACCGTCTACGTTGCCGCCGCCCACGACATTGACGTGGATGTCGTAGTCGGTCAGGTCCTTATCGAGCAAACGACGAATCACGCTGCCGGCATTGAACACCGAGTCGCGGGCCATCTGACCGGCCGCCTCGTTGAAACGATGGCTTCCCCGACCGCTCTCGCGGGCCGGGTAAGCAGCCGCCTCGATCTCCATGCACGAGCCCAGAAAGCCCGCCACACCCAGCCCCAGTGTACAACCAACCTCGGGCAGATCGCTGGCCTTGACGGTGACAGCCTTGCTGAGCCGGTTCGTGCGGGCCACGGCATAGACGTCCTCGGGGGTAACCACGGCTTTCCTACGCTTCCTGCTATCACTTCGCATGAAGGCGTGGCCGTAAGCATCAGCCAGGATCTGAGCAGCTTTGCGACCTTCCACCGTATAGTGGCTGATGATCGAGGCGGTATCGCCCTTGAGCACGACACCCAGGCGCTCGGCGGCTGACTCCACGATCTGCTGGATCTGAACCGTCGAGAGCGGCTCAAAGAAGACTTCGGCGCAGCGCGAGCGGATGGCCGGGGCGATCTCTTCGGGGTCGCGGGTAGTCGCCCCGATCAGGATGAAGTCGGCGGGCGCGCCCTGAGTGAACAGACGCTTGATGTACTGGGGAACGCGCGGATCTTCGTCGTCATAATAGGACGACTCAAACACGATGCGCTTGTCTTCCAGCACCTTCAGCAGCTTGTTCTGAAGAATCGGGTCCAATTCGCCTATCTCATCCAGGAAAAGCACCCCGCCATGGGCCCGAGTAACCAGGCCTAACTTGGGCTCTGGAATACCCTCCTCAGCCAGGTCCCGCCGCGACCCCTGGTAAATCGGGTCGTGGACCGAGCCGAGCAGCGGATTGGTGATCTCTCGGGGATCCCAGCGCAGAATGGTAGCGTCCACCTCCACGAAGGGAGCGTCCGCTTTGAAAGGGGTACTGACGAACTGCTTGACCTTTTCGAGCACCAACCGGGCCACCGTGGTCTTGCCCACCCCTGGCGGCCCATAGAGCAGTACGTGCTGCGGATAGGGGGTGCCGATCTTGGCGATCAGGGAGGCCACCGCATCCTGCTGCCCGACCACTTGAGAAAGGTCGTTGGGGCGCATGACAGCCAGCGCCGACGCATCCAGGCCCTTGCCCTCGAGCTCTTCCAGATCGGCCAGACGCTTGAGAGTGGTTGAATTTTCCGGGCCATCTTCCTCTTTGAGGGCTTCCTTGCGCAACTCGCGCATGTAGTCGAGGTGACGCTCCTGCATCTTGTGGGCGATCTTCCGATCGAGGCTTTCCTCGACAGTCCGCATGGCCACCAGGTTGGCGATCTCTTCCTCCAGGCCGTTGAGGACCGTGCGGAAGTTTCGCGGGATTGGAAGCTCGCTCAGGGTGGGATCCTCGAGAACCAGACGCTGCAGTGCGAGCAGTCGCTCGGGAGCCTGGCTCGAGCGCATCAGCTTGAGTGCGTCAAGCTTACCTGCCTTCAAGACCAGTTTGTCAGGTCCGTAGAGATTCGACAGAAAGTCGAACAGGATGTTGATCTTGCGGTCGACTTCGCCGCCCACCCGCTTCTCAGCCATCAGACTGCACATCCACCTGAATCTTGGCGCTCACTTTGGGGTGCAGTTTGATCGTCACCGTATAGGTACCCAGTTTCTTGATGGGGTCGGCCAGTTGCACCTTGCGTTTGTCAAAGCTCATCCCGGTGGACCTGGAGAGGGCAGCAGCCACGTCCGCAGCGGTCACCGAGCCGAACAGTCGCCCTCCCTCGCCGACTTTGACCCTGACGGGAAAAGGCTTTGCTCGGAGCTGCTCGGCCAGTTCCGCGGCCTTCTCCTGCTCGCGCTGGGCCCGGGCAGCCTGATCAGCCTTCTCTTTGTCGATCAGGCGCAAATGGCCCTCGGTGGCTGCTTCGGCCAGCTTGCGCGGAAGCAGGAAATTGCGGGCATAGCCGTCAGCCACTTCGACCACGGCACCCTTTTTACCAAGATTCTTCACATCCTGAAGCAGGATCATCTTCACTGCCGTGCATCCTCCGGGGTCGAGAGCTCTCTGCCATGGGCAGAATCGTCGATCAAGCCGCTGGCTCCTGCAACAGGCTGCGGTCCGCAATGGAAAGCTTCGTGGACCCAGTGGTCCAAGCAGAGGCCGGCCCTCGAAACGAAGGCCGGCCCTGCGCATTTCTCGTTTAGAAGGGGACGTCGTCCATGCCGATGTCGTCGTGGTTGAAGCCGCTGTCCTTCTCCTGAGACCAGTTGCCGCCGGCTCCAGCGCCAACCTTGACTTCCTCGCGCTCGCGCACCTGGGGGGCAGGGCCGCCACCCTCGCGCGGGCTGAGCATCTGCATGTCGTCGGCCTGAATCTCAAAATCCTTGCGCTTCTGGCCGTCCTGGGTCTCGTAGGTGCGAGTACGCAGAGCACCCGTAATGCAGACCAGCTTGCCCTTCTGCAGGTACTCGCTGCAGATCTCGGCCAGGCGACGCCAGGCCACGATGTTGATGAAGTCGGTTTCCTTTTCGTTATTGGGACCCTTGGGGCGATCGACGGCCAGCGCGAACTTGGCCAGCGGAGTGCCCTGCGGGGTGTATCGGAGCTCAGGCTGCGCCACCACGCGCCCGATCAGGATGACTTTGTTGAGGGAAGACAATGAAAGTCCACCTTTCTGGTTTGCCCACCCTGCCTGGTGAGGGCGGGCGATTCGGCCGATCTGGTTGATCGGCTCGGCCTTGACCGGCCAAGCTTCCAGGCCCGCCGAGGCGACAGAGCTCTCACGAAGATCTGCCGCGTCCGCGGTCCTCGAAAATTCGAGGTTGAGTTCCCGGCCGTCAAGCGGACAAGCCGCTCGTTCTCACTCAGGCGCCGCCGACCGGAAACGGCCCGCCAGGAAGGCTTCAATTCGCCTTCATCAGGATAAACAGAGCGCGCAGCACCACCTCGTCGCTCAGCCGCATGACGCGGCGGAGCTCGGCGGCGGTGTCGCTGCTTGCGTGGAACCTCATGGTTACGTAAATGCCCTCCTGGCGCCCCTTCAGCTCATAAGCCAGGCGGCGTTTGCCCCAGGTGTTCACGTCCACCACTTCGCCACCCATACCCTTGACGTTCTGGGCATACTTCTCCGTCAGCCCGCTGACGGCTTCGTCGCCCAGAGCCGGGTCTAGAATATAGGTCACCTCGTAGTCCCGCATGTTCATATCCTCCTTCCTCTGGACACTCGGCTCCTCGTGCGTGCCTCCGCACGCCCCATCGGGAGCAGGAAGGAATTCCGCGCCCAAAAAGGGCCAGCGGAATCACCGTGGCAGGTGGCTTTCAAGCAAAAACGATCTCCAGGTTTCCGTTTCCACTCCGCTCAACCGGGCGCTCCCCGATCGAGCCCAAAAGCCACCGCCCGTCTTCTGCACGTTGACGGAAGATTGGGCGATTATAGCACCCGCCTCAGACGGTTGCAACCACGGAAGGTTGTTCGACTCTTGAGGGGTTTTCTTCAAGTCTGGCCCCTCTCCTTTCGAACAGACATTCTCAAATTGCCGCTCGAGCACAGGGACGGACGGCTCGATATTCTTCCAGGTAGCCGGCCCGGAAAACCAGCCAGCCAGTCCACCAAGACGATGCCGGCCTGCTTCAGGCCCTTCTATCCCAAGCCGACCCACCTGGTTCACAAAGGTCAGGGAGCGAGGGGCCACCTCTGATCAACCTCAATTTGCCTGCAGGCCAGTGCTGAGCAAGATACTGTTCCAGCTCGGGCGGGCAGGCCTGAGGCTTGCCATCCACCTCCAGCCGCAGCCACGGTCTGACCGCTCCCGCCAATCGATCGGCCAGTCCCTCCAGCCCGTCGAAAGGGTAGCAGGGAACACCCTCCACGGCCACCTCCCCCACGGCCGCCCACATCTGAATCGGCTCGAGCAGCGCAGGCCCGCCCCTGATCACTTCGATGCGGGGGACGTCGGTGCGGGTCTTGAAGCCTTCCAAGAGGACGAAATCTGCCGCCGGCCACGAAGCCTCGAGCCCGAACCAGGTATGTCCGCCGGGTCCGCAGATCCCCACCGGCCAGGCTCCCGCCCGACGCAGACGGTCGGTATCGCTTCCCTCGCGATCGGCCCAGAGCTCGTGGTGCGTATGCTTGAGGACAGCCACCTGAAAGCCTCGAGCGCGCAAAAGGGGCACCAGGCGTTCCAACACCCAGGTCTTGCCGACCCCCGAACGGCCTACGAAGGCCGCGATCATCGGATGCTGACCGGCGTTCCCAACTGGATGCGAGAATAGAGCTCTTCCACGTCCTCGACATACATCCGGATACACCCGTGCGAGGCTCGCGAGCCGATGGAGCTTGCATCATTGGTGCCGTGGATCCCCACCACGCCGGAATTCAGGCCGATCCAGCGGGTGCCCAGGGGGTTGTTGGGTCCCGGGGCGATGGGTTGAGCTTCGCGAGCCCAGGCCGAATCGGGCGGCAGCCAGGTCGGGTCGACCACCATGTCGGCCACGTGGAACTCGCCCTTCGGGGTCGGGTAAGCGGCCTGCCCGTGGGCAATGGGATAAGACTTGATCTTCCGCCCATTCTCAGTCAGCTCGAGCATAAAATCGTTCAGATAAACTACGATGCGAGGCCCCAGCTCGGCCAGAGTCGCCGCGCCGACCTTGCCGTCCGGCTCCAGGCCCTGCTCGTGCTGAAAGGCGCTCACAGCCTCACAGGTGGGCTGATCGAACAGGCCGGTGATCTCATCCTTGTGGAGCAGGCCACGAGCCACGAGCTTCTTTTGCAGCTGCTTCACGTCCGCCCCGCGTGCCCCCACCGTCAGGGTGTGCAGACCCAGGGCTTCCGTGGAATCGACAATGAACCACCACTTCTGCTCAGCGCTCCAACCGGCTTTGTCCTGGGCGGTCAACACCACTTCCCGGCGACCCTCGCTCATCAGACTGGTGGCGAAGGCCAGGTTACCACTGGCGTCCGAGGCGGGACGGCGCTCGAGCTCCTGGCCGTCCAGGGTGACCCGGACAGATTCCAACCCGCTTTCCGGGTCGGAGGCACTCACAAAGAGAAGCCCACTGTTTTTTCCGAGCACGGCCGAAGGTGCGGGCGTGACCGCCCCCGCCAGCGGTGGAGTCTGGTCGCAGATCACGCTCTTCTCGAGAACCGTCTGGTTGCCGGCCGGGTCAGCCGCGGTCAAGACCAGGGCATTGATACCGTCCTTGAGCTGGAGGTCAGCCACGAAGTTGCCCTGCTCGTCGACCACCGCACCCACCTCTTTCTCACCCAGGCGCACAGCCAGCCGGGCTCCTGGCTCGGTCTGACCGGTCAGTTGCAGGGCTACCTCGGGCACGATCGAGGGGGTGCTCAGGGTCAGACTGGGAGCTTCGCTGTCCAGTCGCACCGTCCAGACCTTCTCCACGAAGCGCACGGGAAGAAGCGGATACAACTTGATGCGCACCTGGTTCTGGCCCTCTTGCAATTGGGCTGGCCGGGCCGACTCGATGGCCGCCTGCCCCCAGAGAATGCGGGGAGGCAACAACCGGTCGTTGACTCGAATCTCGGCCCGCGAGGGAATGCCAAAAAAGCCGGCTCGAATCGCGGCATCGCTCTGGTGGGTTACTGAGCCGGGCTCGAGCCCTCCCAGGCGCAAGGTGAGAAGACCCAGGCACGACTCCAGGGCAATCAGCGCCAGGACCAGGACCAGAACCAGTATTTTCGCTCCCAGATGCTTCATCGTCGTGCCATGGGCTTACCCGCATCAGCCCGGGATGTCAAGAAACTATTCGCTCCACTTGCGAGGTCGCATCTGTTTGATTATAGCATGTTTGCGAAAGATATTCACCAAACTATCCAGGAAAGCGAGATATTTCGGGGAATGGAGGCGCATGCCAAGCCATGGTTATGCGCTCTACCTGGCCCTGGGTGACAGCCTCAGCATCGACAAGTTTGCCGGCCCGGGGCTGGGCGCAGCCTCCTTGCTGCACCGTAATCAAGATCAGCTCCATGCCGAGTTCGCCGGGCGCGACCTGGTGCACCTGAACCCTGCCTGCCGATTGTTGAATCGAGCTGAAGACGGGCAGACCAGCGAAGCGGTGCTCGACCAGCTCGATCATCTTCCCCGCGAGCGCGGTCCGACCCTGATCACTTTGACTGTGGGGGGCAACGACCTGATCGCTCTCTTGAGCCACGGCTCGCGCGATCTGACCGAAGTTCTGGCCCGAATCGAGTCCATCGTGCGCTTCTTGGAAGGCTACTACCCGAATTCCACCGTCCTGCTCGGCAACGTCTATGACCCCAGCGACGGAACCGGTCGCGTGCAGAGCGGCCACGAGCGATTCGCTGCTGGCCTTCCGGTCCTGGGCCAGCTGAACAGCCACCTGCGGGAGCTGGCACAGACCACACGAGTCCGTTTGATCGACATTCACGGCCACTTTCTCGGTCACGGGATGCGCTGCTCCGACCCTGGCTATGCCCACTACCGCCCCAACGACCCGACGGGCTGGATCTGCTTCGACATCGAGCCAAATCTGAGAGGGTCCTCGGAGATCCGTCGTCTTTTCTGGGAGGCACTGCCATGAAAGAAAAGCTGGAGCGACTGCGCAGCCGACTCCCGAACATGCAACCGATTCGCCTTGAAACGTCGGACTTTCTCTGGGACCTGAGCGAGGAAGACATCATCCGAACCCTGGTGCGCAACGAGCATTCAGGCCTGCTCTTTGGCTGTTTCGCCCCCGAGAAGGTGCTCGAGGAGCTCGAGGAGGTCAGCATTCTGAGCGCTCTGCGTCGGCGCGGATATGACCACTTTGAGGCCTATTGTGGATCAGCTCCCGGAATGCCGCCTCTGACCCTTTTCGAGGACCGGTTCACGGTCTTTGGAACGGCCGAAGGACAGCGCTACCTGCTGGTGGAGATCAAGACCCACTGGGGCACGCTGCTCTTCCCACCGGATAGAACCTCCATCCGCGCCCTCATCTGGGACTGGGTGAGTTTTCAGCACCCGCTGGGCGAGTTCAGCCCTGATCGCCCTCCCCTGCCCGGTCAGGAGCATCCCGGGTTGGGAATTTTTCGACGCTCACTCGAGCTTTTGCTGAGCTGGTCCAAACGGATGGAGCTGGACGCCGTGCTCAACATTCCCGAGTATTTTCACAACGCCGTACTCTATTCGTCTCACTTTCACTTCATCACCCCTCAGCTGGAAGGTCGATTGAGGGCACTCTGCCGCGACTTGCTGCCTCGCGGTTTGGTGGCCGCTTCCTGGGCTCTGGCTGAAGGAAGAGTGGTCGACCATGCGGGTGAGGTCGTCCGCTGGGCCCCGGCCGAGCAAGTTTTTGCCATGCAGGGGAAAGTGGCCGACTTTTTCCATTCACCAGCCTACAAGGAGACGGTGGCTGCAGCCACCGCTTCCTTGAGCTACCATTACGTTGATCGATGAAGTGATGAAGCCGGGGGATAGGCGAAAACCTCAACAGATAAGGCTCACACGTAAGTGAAGTGCTGAAGGTTTTGCAGGAATTTGCGCCGACAGACTTGTATGGAGGCGCCCCCGAAGGATTCAGCACGTAACGCTCAACCCATTAGAATGGGGAATCTTCACCCATCCCTCCACCCCCGGCCAGCTTCATGGCCAGTTGGAGCTTGAGCATCTCCTGCATCTCGGGAGTGATGCGAATTTGCTTCTGGCTTGAGAAGTTGCCATCGGCGTGGGCGATGGCGATCTCTCGCCACGTGCCCTGGGTGCGTGAATAGATCGTATCGCCATCCTCTCTCACGATGGCAATTTCTTGCTCATCGCCTTCACGAGCCACTCGCTGGCGGAACTCCTGAACCTCTCCGCTGGCGGTGTCAAAGCGGAGGAGCGCGTCATGCGACTCGGTTACCTGGCTGTTGAATCCCAGGCCCTGCCCGGTCACCTGGCGGTTCGCGTAACCGGCCTGACCTCTCTCGGGGAAGAGGTCGCCCTGGCCGCTTTCGTCAAGCTTCTTGAGGTCGGCCACGATCGGGGCTGCTTTGGCCTCTACCTCGGCGATCAGCTTCATCGCGTTGGAGCGTTCTCGAAGCTTGTCCCACTCGGTCCTTTCGGCCGGTGTCGGTAGCGTCACCTCTTCCTCTGCCGCCTGTGGGAATGCCCTTCGCGGCAACAAGGGTCCCCCACCCTGGCCAGGAATCAAGACCCGCTGCATACTTCATCGCCCCAATCTGATATTTAGTTGTAACCACACCATGGCACGGTCGCGTTAAAGAATTCTGAAATGGGAAGCCTCACACGATCATGCGTCTGAAGATTCTTCCGGAAGCGTCAGCCTGGCTTATCTGACAATTTCTCTGCCCGCCCAGTGGTCGCTCCTCTGAGCCTGGCCATCGTCGTGTCTGCAGGACCCAGGCAACCCGAAATGTTAGCCCCGAAGCTCCTATCTGGTTGATGGGACAGGGCTGAGCCGGTCGGAATGGGCCGTAAGGCCCACGCGACAAAGCTCACCGCCACACCTTTGTGAGTTTTCTTTCAGCACCAGCTGGCAAACTGAAGCAAAACCGAAGGGAGTCAGGCGCTTGCAGGTCGGGCCCATCCTCGGAATGGTGAGATGGGGAGCAGTCAGGAGCAGTTCCGCGCCTGCCCCCGGGTCCGATTGCGTTCCCCAGGATACCCTTTCCACCCGCACCACAGCCCACAGGCTCTTTGCACGGCCTGAGGTGCGCGAATGCTGGAGCGTCTCGCTGGGTGCACCGGTTGAGTTTCCCGTTGTCCCCTGCGAAGGTGGCATTCTGGCAGTGCTGCGCGAGCCGAAAACGACCGTCGAGCATCCCGGCGTGCAGCGCCTGGTGCGCTTGTTTCCCGGCCAGGAGCCTCAGGCTCTACCCACCCCCGAGGGGAGGTTTCTGGCTGCTGGTCGGGACGGGATTGAGCTGAGCTGGACCACCACCGGCAAGTACATCTTCGATCCGATGATGCCCTCGGTGGATCACAAGCATGACGAGGTCAAAGTGCAGGCCGCGAATTGGAGCCGATCGCTCCGGGGTTGCACCAATACGACGGCCTCCCCCTTCCCCTGGCCCCCCATCTCCTGGCACGGGCGCACCCTCTTGCAGGTGGATGAGCGCACCATCGAATGCCTGGATGGCAACGGCCGGAAGCTTTTCCAGCACCAGGGAACTCCCTGGGCCAAGCTGCAGGTGCCCCCGGCACTGAGTCGGGATGGACGCGCCGTGATCTGCGACGACAATCACGGGGTGTTGACCGCATACCGGTCGGATGGCTCACAAGCCTGGCAAGAAACCACTTTTCGCACGATCCGCTGCACTCCGCTGCTACTTGACGAGGGTCATACCCTGGTGGCGATCCGGGGGGAGGAATCTGGCACCACCACCCTGCGACGAATGGATGACGCAGGGAAGACGGTGAGCCAGTGGACCGTGCCGGGGGCTTTTGTTGCCGGCCTGGCTCAGGCTCCCGATGGAACCATCCTGGTGGCAGCCAACGACCCGCCCCGCCTGGCGGGCTATGACACAGTCGGGCAGTTGCGCTGGGAGCATCCTCTGAGCGAGCCCAGCCTGGGACCTCCAAACCCGCTGGAAGACGGCTCCGTGTTGATCGTGGGCCGAGATGGCCGGGTGTGCGCCGTGCAGGTAACCGATCCTCGCACCGGCCACGATCCGCTTGCCGCTCAGGAAACCGCCGGCGCTATCCATGAGGGGTCCAGGTTCGTGACCCTGGCCGGCGTGCGCGTCCGTCGCAAGTAGCCAGCCACCTGCTCTCCTGCGTTCTTCTGTTCACAACCCGGCAACCTCATGAGTCGCCCGGCTGACTAGATTATGGGCAACAACTCGCACTCAAAAATTCCTGAAATGAGGTTGCCCCCCGTGAACACCCTGTCCAGCGTCAACGCCAACTACAACACTCTGGCCCTGCCAGGCCGAAGCTCTGCCCCGCAGGCCGCCTGCAACTGCGGCTCCAGGGACAGCGTGGTTCTCTCGGGCACCCGCCAGCGGGACGAAGAGCCCCCGACGCCCCCGACGCCCCCGACTCCCCCCGCTCCCGAGCCTCCCCCCGCTCCCGAGCCTCCCCCCGCTCCCGAGCCTCCCCCCGCTCCCGAGCCTCCCCCCGCTCCCGAGCCTCCGCCCGAGCCCCCGCCCGCGCCCGTGACCAAGAAGTGGACCGTGATGGTCTACTCGGCCTCGGACAACAACCTCTACCGCTTCATGCAGTCCGACCTGGACGAGGCCGAGCGGGTGGGAACAACTGACACGATGTATGTCATCGCCCAGACAGATCACGGCCCTCGCAACGGTACCGCCCAGCGCATCGAGCTGGTGCCCGACCAGACCCCGGGCCTGAAGGCCCCTGTCAAGCAGGACCTGGGCAGCTACAACATGGCCACCCCGGAGGCCCTGGCAGATTTCGTCAAGTGGGGCATGAAAGAGTACCCGGCCGAGAACTACATGCTGATCATCTCCGACCATGGCGACGGCTGGAAGGGCGCCGCCCAGGATTGGAGCCACAACGGCTGGATGAGCACCCCGGACATCGAGGCTGGCCTGAAGATGGCTCGCGACGAGACCGGCAAGAAGATCGACGTGCTCGGATTCGACGCCTGCCTGATGGCTTCGGCCGAGGTAGCCTACCAGCTCAAGGACGAGATCAACTACCTGGTGGCCTCCCAGGAAGTGGAGGGAGGCGCCGGCTGGGAGTACAACCGCGTGCTCTCCGAAGGCACCCTCCAGAGCCTGGACCAGAAGCTGTCTGCCACGCGCTTCAACATGGACCCCAAGCAGGTGGCCACCCACGTCGTGATCTGCGCCCAGGGCAATCAGGACGACCTGGCCACCATGTCGGCCATCGAGACCGCCAAGATGCCCGCTGTGAAGCGCGCTCTGGACAACTTTGCCGACGCGATGGCGACCTCCCAGGTCAGCAAGGAGACCTTCACGACCGCTGCCGAGAACACTCAGGGCTTCTACGACTACAAGGACCTGTCCGACTTCGCCAACCAGGTGAAGACGGGCGTGCAGGCCCAGGACTGCTACCTGGCCGGCGCCGCCGACCGCCTGATGGCCGCCGTAAGCAACGCCGTGGTGGCCGAGCAGCATTCGGACAACTATCCGGGAGCGAAGGGAATGAGCATCGAGCTGCACAATACCAGCTCGTCCGACTACGCCAATCTCAAGCTCTCCCAGGACACCCTCTGGGACGAAGCGGTCGCCCAGATGCATAGCTAATCTCGTCGCAAAGACCGTGCCAGCGAACCTGCGTTTCGAAAGAGAAGATGCGAAGCGTTCCCGGTGAGGTATCACGGGCGATGAGACGGAGCTCAGAGCGCAGCCCATGCGCGGGACTTAATCGTTTAGTCTGGTGGTGGTACAAAGGGCGTCCCTTCGGGGGGCGCCCTCTTCTTTTTCGGACGCATCTCAATGCGTCCGGAGCAACGGACCCGATGCGCCGCCGGCCGAGGAATTTCAGCGCTGGCTGCAGGGCGCCCTGCGCAGGGGGAGAACTGGCGACCGTGAGGTTCCTGATCGTGGACGGCTATCCGGCCGCATCGCGCGATGAGCTGTGCTGCGCCGGGGTGGCGCCGGCTCACGAGCTCTTTGCCAGAATGCTGCAAGACTACCTGCCAGGAGCAACCAGCGAGGTGGTGTTCCCCTCCGACCCCGAGGTGAGCCTGCCCGATCTGGGCGGCTTTACCGGGGTGCTCTGGACTGGCTGCAACCTGACCGTGCACGATACCTCCGACAAACGCCTGGCGGCCCACCTCGAGCTGGCCCGACGAGGCTTCGAGCAGGGCGTAGCCAGCTTCGGGAGTTGCTGGGCCCTGCAGGTGGCCGCCGTGGTCGCCGGGGGCGAGGTCAGGGCCCATCCTGGCGGTCGCGAGATCGGAGTGAGCCGGAAGATCCGCCTGACGCCCGCCGGCCAGGCGCACCCGATGTTCGCGGGCAAGCCGCCGGTATTCGACAGCTTTACCAGCCACCTGGACGAGGTCACCCGTCTGCCCTCCGACTCGGTGCTCCTGGCCGAGAGCGGGTTCACCCGCATCCAGGCGGCGGTGATCCGCCATCTGAAGGGGAGCTTCTGGGCCGTCCAGTACCACCCTGAGTTCACCGTCGACTCCATGGCACGACTGATGGCGGCCCGCCAGGCGATTCTGCTGCAGGAGGGGTTCTTCACCAGCCCGGAGGAGGCGCAAACCTACGTGTCCAGCTACGAGGCACTGGCCGAGCAACCCGACAATCGGGCTCTGCGGTTTCGCCTGGGCCTGGATGACGACGTGCTCGACCCCGACCTGCGCCGACTCGAGTTCGTCAACTGGTTGCGCCATGAGCTGAAGGTAGCCTGATGGAAGACGAGGAGTTCCTGGGCTCTTTGACCTCGGCCTGGCTGGGAGAAGAGCGGCGGTTTGCTCCACGGGAAACCCTGCTCGAGCAGATCTCCCGTCGGGGGCCTGAGGCCATGCGAGCAGAGATCGAGCCCCTGGTGGACTACTACGACGAGCTCGCCAACTATCTGCCCGAAGCCGGAGAGATTGCCGAGGCACTGGTCGAATTGCTCGACAACCTGGCCGGTGACCCGAAGCCAGCTTGCGCTCGGCTGCAGGAGCTACACGCTCAACACGCAGAGGTTCTGCGGGCCGAGCTGGGTTGCCTGGAAGTGCGGCCGAGCTACTCGCCCTGGATCGACAACCTGCGGGCCCAGTTGCAAGCCTTCGTGCGCGGACAACAGACCCGGGCGCCGATCTACGAGCAACTGGCTGAGCTCGAGCAGCTTTTCGGCGCTTCTCTGGGGCAGAACCGGGCTAACGCCCTTCAACTCGGGTCACGCGCCAACGAGGCCGCCCGCAAAGTGCTGGAGCTAAGCGAACAGGGCTACGCCCGAGGGCAAGCGGCCGCCCGAGCACTGGCCGCCTCCCTGGAGCGGCGCGACCTGGAGGCCGTCGGGGAAGATTTGCGCTCGCTCAATCAGGCCTTCTCCTACCTGACCCAGGCACGCGAGCTCTGCGAGCTGGAGGGCCGTCAGTACAGCTAATTTCATCAAGAATCCCGGCCGCGGACCTGGTGGGCGGCCGGGATTCTTGTTGCGCGGCGGGAGCGTTCGTCAGATTGTGCTAACCGCGCAGCCGGAAACCCCCTTGACACGGTTTTCCGATTTCCCGAGGATTCATCGCACAGTCTACGCGAGGGAGTATCGTGTGCAGGACCCAAAAAAGTGCGAGTTCGTTAAAGTGCAAGGCCTTTGGTCTTGCACTTTACAACGCGCTGAAACGCAGTTCCGGCGCGTTCGTCAGATTGTGCTAATGTGCAAGACCAAAGTGCGAGCACATTAAGCGAAGCCACCCATCAGGCCGCCCAGGGGCGAGGCGAGGTTGCCGGCGCCCAATCCGGTCGGGTCGAGCGTGGGGCTGATCCCTGGGACCGTTCCCAGGCCCGGGGTGGCACCCAGCCCGCCCAGGCCCGGGGCCGTACCCAGCCCACCCAGCCCAGGAGTGGCTCCCAGGCCTCCGGTGGGATCGAGCCCCGTGGCACCGGGCAATCCACCCTGATTGGCCAACGGGCCGCCCCCGGTGACCGGCCCGAGCATGTTGTTGGCCAGATTCTCAAAGCCAGTGGGCCCCCCGAGCTTGCCGACTCCGCCCGTGATCTGGTCGAGCTGAGCCTGGCTCTGCGCGATCATCTGCTGATTCTGGATGGCCGTCTGCTGCATGATCTGCTGACTGGCTGCCACCAGCTGCGCCTGGGCCTGGGGAGAGAGAGTTCCGCCGCCGCCGCCGGCGCCGCCAGTTTTAGGAATCGAGGTGGCCATGCGTGTCCTCCTGAGCGAAGTGTCTTGGACTCAGGATAGCCCTCCTGCCACCCTCGACTGTTTCGGAAGAGTTAACAGCATGTAACAATCCTTTCGGATATGTTTCAGACTTGGTCCAGTTTGTTCACACTCAGGGCAGTAGCTCTACCAACACGCTGGTCAACCCGCTGCCGGTGCGTCCCCCCGAGACGACCTGGTTGAAGCCAGCGTAGAGGTCGTAGTTCACTGGCCCCTCCTTGTCGGGCTGGCCGGACAGGGCGAAAAGAGCCGGGTGCTGCCAGGTGGTCTTCCCGGCCGTGACTTTGCCATCGGAGACTTCCACCACCACGGTGTCAGAGGCGAAGTCGCGCAGGTCGTAGAGCTTGTGGGAGGGTTGGCCGATCATCAGATCGTTGCCCCAGACCGAGAGGTCGCGCCCTACGATCTGCACCTCGGCGTCATTGGATTGGGTTGCGCCGTCTCCCCCATAGCCATTACAGGAGGACGAATCGGCGACGTTCAGGGTCCAACCCTCGGGTCGCGCCCCATAGGTCAGGGTAAAGCGAGCGCTTCGATATTGCTGGAGAGTCAATTTCAAGACAGCGCGCCCTTGGGAGGGCTCTTGCACCCAGTCCATGGGAGCCCCGCTGGACATCTCATAGCGGCTGGTCGTCAGGTCCACCCGGCAGACGGCGCGCCGGTCATTCTCTCGAGAGCCGAGGGGAGCAAGCAGGGAAGCGAGGGCGACCAGCAAGGTGAGCCACAGGAGATTCTTGCGCATGCTCCCACTGACGCAAATCGAGCCGCAGTCTTCCCTGCAGACAGTCCCGGGAGCGCAACGAACATGGCTTTGTGGCTGCGCGACAGGAGTCCGGCCGCACTGGCGGGGGTAGGGGTCCCCGAGGGCGTAGCCCCTCCGACCCGCAACCGGGTTTGCTGCCGGACCCTGGGCAGGATCATTGCGGCGAGCCAGGCACGCAGGCCACACTCATCGGAGCGCGCTGCAGCACAGCCATGGAGACCGAGCCCTTCCAGAGCCGCTCCAAACCCGAGCGTAGATGGGTGCCCATCACGATCAGGTCGACCTGCTCGCGCTCAGCCAGACTGATCAGGTGCTCTTCCACGGGCCACTGGGCCACTTCCACCTGGCACTCAGCCCGAGGCAGGCCCGTACAGGCCTGGAGCCGTCCGGTCTCCTCCTCCAGCCATCGCTCGTCCAGATTGGCCCCGCCCGAGACCCGCACCGCAAAACTCTCGATAGGACCCACCCGCTCGAGTGATTCCAGCCACTTGAGCGCGCCCAGCACCGAGCCATCCGGGCTGACGGCGAGCATCACCTTCAAGGGGCGCTGTCCCTTCAGCCAGCAATCCAATCTCTCAGGCTTTCGCACGACCAGGCTGGGCACCGGGCAACTGCGCACCACCCGCTCGGCGGTGCTGCCTAGCAGCCAGTCAGAGAAGTTGCGCCGACCCAGTGAGCCGACGACCAGCAGTTGGGAATTCAAGACTCGGGCGCGCTCGACCAGCGCCTCGTCGGGATGGCCGGCCAGCACCTCGGCCTGAACCTGGTCGCCCAGCTCGGCCGCGACGGACTGCAGCCGGGCCCGGCTGGCGTCAGGCTCGTCGGTCACGTGAATGAGATGGAATTGGGCGCCCAGCTTCCTGGCCAGGCTCAGGGTCAGGCGCGCGGTTTCTTGCGCCAGGGGGGTAAAGTCCGTTCCACACAGTACGACGTCAGACACGGATGAAAGCTCTCCTTCTCAAGTTTTGGGGAAATCATTTTACGCTGGAGGTTCCGGGGGCTCGTCAAACTGTGCTCACGGGCAAGACCGGAGGGCGAGCACAAGAAGTCGGGCCGGAAGGCCCGCGTCGGGCGATTGGCAGAGCGCGAATGCCGCTGAATCGACAGTCGGGTCGATCCAGAGGGCGCCAAGCCAGAGTCAGGCTCAACGAGTCCTACAAGGGTGCCACCGTACAGCGGTTGCTTGAACGGCGGTCTGATTCACCAGGGTAGACTCCTGCCAGGTGGCCTCGGGGCTGGGCAGCTCTTCGATCAGACCCTCCGGCTGCCCTCCGACGAGCAGGCCCGCCAGCACGAAAAGAATGATCTGAAGGCGCAGCGACATCCCGCCAGAGGTTAGCAGATAGCCTCCTGTCTGGCAACCTGGCAGGGTTGCACACCTCCCAGGCGCCGTCCTCGCGTCACCTGCTCGCCTGCGTTTTGTGGCGCTCTGCCCCTGAGACAGTGGACGGACACCCTTGTAGGGGAACAAATCGTGGTACAACCCTCAGGCGCCAGGCGGCAGGCGGCAGGAAACGCTCCGGGCGGCCTGACGCCCCCGCGCAAGTGCCAACAGCCCACCTCAGCCCAGATTGGATTCACCGCACTCGGGGCAGCGCAACTTGACCGTTTTAAGGTCGATGAGATGGGCAGGCACAAGGAGGCTCGCATGACAACGGTCGCACACGAGCAGCCTGGCCATCCGCTGGCCGCAGGCGGGACAGAAGCTGCCTCCCGATGAGGCGGCCCCACAGGCCAGGCAGCATTTCCCCTGGCCCTGGGGCCGTGGCGGGCGACTGGCTCGCAGCTCCTCCAGGCGGGCCAGGGCCAGGCGCAACTCCTCACTCACCAGCGTCAGGTTCTCCTGGCGGCGCCCCAGGTTGTCGCGCTCAGTCTGCAGAAGCCAGCGGTCGCGAGAGTCGCAGGCCCGAGGGGCGCTCAAATCACCGGCCAGCTTCCTGGCCAGCTCTTGAACCACCTGACGAGCCGGGCGCAGAGGGCGAGGATCGCTCTGACTCAAAGCCAGCGCCACTTTGTCCAGGAGCTGTCGGGAAAAACCCAGACAGGCCAGCAAACGCTCGCGCTGCTCGGATACCGACAGAGCCAGGCGGGCCGTGGCCTCCGTCTGGCTCCGCAACCAGCCCTGGTAGGTGGTGGTCAAGAAGGTCACACCGGCCACGCCCGAAATCAGGTAAAGGTAATCGCGCCAGGCTCCCCCGTAGACACCGTTGACCACCAGCAAAAGGGTGAACAAGCCCAACGGGAGGGCCAGGCGCAGGGCAAAGTCCCGATCCACCACGTGGGCCACATGCAGAGTCAGGGGTGGAGCCCAGCAAGCCAGCGCCACCCAGAAAGCCACCGGAGTGGAAACGTCCTGGTGAAAACCAAGCACCGCAAAGATGAGGAAAAAGGTCGAGTAGGACAGGGCTAACAGAAAGAAGCCACCCAGCCGAAAGTGAGCCAGAGCACCGGGACGGTACAACTCACCCAGGTACCACAGGCCCAGCCCGAAGAGCAAGACGGCCAGCCCGGTCAGGCGAAAAAGGGTGCCCACCCGGCTCAGGGGGCTCGGTGACGGAGTCAGCTCAAGCGCGATGGGCAGACGCGAGACCAGGTCCTCCAGCCGATAGACCAGCCGGTCGGGCTCGCGCAGGGTCGGTCGAAGCGACCAGGCCGCCACCCGAAGCTGGCTCAAATCAGAGCTCTTCACCGTTACCTGGAGGCTGCGTAACCGGGCTGCCAGAGGCAGCTGATACACCAGGCAGTCGCTGCCGGAGGCGGCATAGCTGAGCTCGACCCGCTGCAGTCCCTCGGGCAGCTCACCCACCCAGACGGCCTCAGAGAGTGTGAAGCTCGCCCCCTTGGGCTCCACGCTCTGCCCGTCGACCACGAAGCGCAGGCTGGCCTCCCTCAGCTCGCTGGCCTCGCGGGGAAAGGGTAGCTCCAGCCGGGTCAGCTGGCCCGCTGGGGCCTCCAGCTCGTAGCTGCCCTGGTGGGTCAGATCGTAGCGACGAACCGCGTCAAGACCGACCTGCTCGACGCGAGTGGATAGCTCCAGCTCGACCCGGCCCAGCCGCAGAACCGGCAGCAGCCCCCCGGGTCGGTCCGGAGCGGGCTCTTGTAAGATGGTGGCCTCCGGCTGAGCTTTGGCCCGCGTCTTCTCGCGCGAGCGCAGGAAGCTGGGGATCAAGATCGCGCAAAGGACGGCGAAGAAGGCCACCACGAGCATCAGCTCGATCAGAGTGAAGGCGGATCGTTTCTGCATGACATGGATACGCCTGACCGGGGGAAAGGTTCAGAAGGATCCGTTGAGGCGAAAGAAAGGTTGGGTGCGCGAATAACCGGCGGCGGGGGCGGAGCGGTCCTCATAGGAGACGCCCACCCAGGCCCAGATGTCCTCTCCAAAGCGATGACTGTATTGAGCCGTCAGGGTGGTGCCGGATTCGCTCACGGCCCGGTCCGGGTAATCATCGGTGAGCACCCAGGCCGACAGGTCGATCTGGTCGCGATGGGTGAGGGCGATCCGGCCTTCCACCCCACCCTGGAGGAAGGTGCGGCCGAACTGGTTGCTGGCACTGGCCCGTCCGCCTTGAAGATGCACCTGAAAACCAGGGTCACGCTGCCCGTCGAGGGTCCCGCCAGAAAGGGCGAAGCCGAAGGTATCCCCCGAGAGTCCGGGATCGGGCACGAACGAGTCTGCCTGGTAGAACAGGTGGCCACCGACATTCCAGCCCTCGGCCGGCATGGCGACGGCGTGGAGGTCGAGGCCAACGTGCTGCGCATCCTGCAAGAATGCGTTGGAGAATTGTGGGGCGGTGGAAAAACTCAATATCGGCGGTGTGCCGGACTTTCCCCAGGGCCCTAACTCGAGAAAACGCACCCGATCGCGATAGGCGGTGGCTCCCAGCAGAACCTCATCGGACACGCGCCCGTCGAGACGCAACTCAATCTCGTTGTGGTCCAGGTTGTTGCCAGGCAGATCGGCGTAAACCCGCCTTGCGGTGTCGTAGCGAACCTGCATCAGCAGGTCGTCATTGAGGGCATAAGAGGCTCGGGTCCGGGCCAGGAAACGTCCCGCCCCGGTGGTGGGCGAGCCGCCAGGCTGGAGGGCGGGATTGCTGTCGGCGACCTGATCGACTCCCATGTCGGTCTGTACCTCCAGGGGGCCAGATGAGAACGTGCGCGGCTCGAGCCAGCCCCGCGAGCGCATAGACTCGAGAGCGGTCTGATGGCCCACCATGGACCCGGCGATGACTTCGGCGAAATCGTGCGTATTGGAGCGACTCAGCAGCGTGAGGCCCATGAAAGTAGCCACCGGGTAGGTCAGCCATTGCAGGTCATAGTATTCACCGAGAACGGTGGCCCAGGCCCAGACCGTGGCCGAATGACCCGAAGGAAAGTTGTTCAGAAAGCCCTCCAGGGTGGGGCCCACGTGGGGAGGAACGGTGCGAGGTCGCTCGAGGCCGGTGATGTGCTTGACGATGACCGTACGCGTTCCGGCCACCACAATGGCTTCCAGGGCCGCCTCGGCAACCTCAGAGTCGCCGAAGAGATAAGGAAAAGCCGATATCAGCACCCCGGTCTTGAAGTCGCCGAACGTGAACATTGCGTTGGAGGCATCCCGGAGTGAGAACAGTCGGTCGTTAACCCAATTGTAGGTCTCTCGGCGATATTCAAACAATGCCGACATCGAGAGCCCCACGGCCAGTTTCTCCTCCTGACTGAGCGCGTTCTGCACCCCTGTAAACCAGATGGGTCGTTCGAACAGGCTCTTGACCGGAGTGGGCTGGCTGCGAGGGGGAGGCGGCTCGGGCCGCAGCAACAGACGGCGCCAGGCTACCTGATCAGGACTCTCGATGGGCCCCCGGTCGAGCGAATCGGCTGTCTGGTACTGACGGTAGTTGGACGGAAAGGGAACCTGAGCCCGAACCGGCAGCCCCGTGGCCAGCCAGAGGACCAGGATCAGCGCAAGGCCAGCCCGATGACGGTCATGGCCGATGGCGCCAGTTCGCGCAAAGACGCCCGCGTCAGGTTGGAGTTCTTTGGCATGGTCATGTTGACGAACGGGTCGGCGATCACGCAAGGAATCTGAAGCTCTTTCTTGAGATAGGCGTCCAGCTTCTTCAGCTGAGCTGTTCCCCCGCACAGTATCAACAAATCAACCGATTCTCCTTTGTAGGTGGCGTGATAATAGTCAAGCGAGCGTCGAAGGTCCGTCAGCAAACGCTCGAGCACCGGCTGAATGGCGTTGTAGATGCTCTTGACCGCAGGGGCCACCGGTGTGGTATCGAGCAGGACCTCGCCTTTGAGCTTCTTGAGCTTCTCAGCCTCCTCGAAGGGGAGGTTGAGATTGTTGCCGATCGCCTGGGTCAAGCTGTGCCCGCCCATGGGGATGGTGCGATTGTGGCACAAGACTCCCTCGCGGAAGATATTGATGCTGCTCTGGGCCGCCCCCAGATTGACGAGGGCCACCCGATATTGCAGCTTGTCCGGGGCGCAAAGCTTGAGCGAGCGTCTCAACACCAGAGGCTCGAGGTCGATGGCCTCGGGTGTGCACTGAGCGACCTTGATGACCTCCTTGGCGCTGTTGATGATCTCATTGGGAGCAGCCACGAGCAGCGTCTCCATGCTCTTGTGGTCGATGTCGCGCAGCTTGATTCCATACACTTGAGCCTGGGAGACGGGATAAGCCAGGTAACGCTCCGCCTCGAAACGGATGGCGCCGGCCAGCTCGCGATCAGCAACCTGGTTCATAACGATGGGTCGGATGATCACCTGGCTGCCGGCCACCGAGGCCACCAGGCGGGTCCCAGGCCCCAGCCGGGCGGCTTCGAGCAGCTCGGCGACAGCCATCCCCAACGCGGTGGCATCGATCACGGCCCCATTTTTCATGGCCTCGGGAGGAGTGGGCAGGCCGCCCAACGTCACCAGCTCGGTGCCACTGCCCGTCGCCCGCACCTGAGCTACCTTCAGGGTGGCGCTACCGATGTCCAGGCCAGCCACAGCCTGAGAGCGCGATCCTCCAAACATCTTTCCCAGGAAGTTCATCCAACAACCCCTCCAGTGAGGTTGTTACGAGGAGGAAGAATCTTCACCTCTTCGACCTGACAGCCAGCTCGGAAAAATGCACGCAATGACCTGGAATGCAGCCATCGGCCTGTCCTGCAATGAGCACCTGCCAGGCGTAGCGCTCAACTTGATGGCTTCTCCAGCAACACGGGATGAATTGGGTCAGGCGGGCCGACGAGCTGGGTGTCTCCTGGCGGCGGGTCAGTCGGTAGGGCAGAAGCCGACGGAATCGAATGCATGGCCGGATGCCACTGACCCAGGCCGAGGCGATCAAGAACCGGCTGCGGGGCGCCGTGCCGCTCTCACGGCGCGAGGCTACCGCCATCGCCGCCCACCCGGAGGCTCGCGCGCTCCTGCTGGAAGCACTGAAGGCCCCCGAGACAGCCGACCAGGCTGCTCTCTTGCTGGCTGAGATCGGCCATCCGGAGGACCTGGCTCCCCTGCTGGCTCTGCTGGGCAGCTGTCAGGAGCCTCAGCGCCTGGTCATCGTGCTCGAAGCTCTGGCCCGTTTGGGCCGACCGGCCTTCGAGGCTCTGGCAGCGCTGGCGCGTCAGCCCGATGGCACTCCCGGGCTGACGCGACTGGCGGCCGCCGAAGGCCTGTCGGCGATGGCCTGTCTCCATGAAGAAACCGGTCATGATGTAGCCGCCCTCTTCCTGGAGCTCATCCAGGCCCCCGATACCAGCCCGCCCGAGCTGGCTCAGCTGGCCCTCTGGCTGGATATGCTCGACCGGCGCGAAGCTTTTCCGGTGCTTGAGAGGCGACTGGCCGAGTGTCCCGACTGCCCTTACAGCGAAGCTCGCCTCAACGAATGGAAGTGCCGCCCAGCTGGCCCCCTTCCGGGGCGATTGGAGATGTTGCAGCCTTTCGAGCGCTTTCTTCCCGAGCACCGGGCCGAGTATTTTCGTCTGCTTGCGGCCATGCTCGACCAGGCTTCGGTTCTGCCTGACAGCCTGCGCGAGTGGCCGACCCGCTTTGAGCGGGATCTGTTAGCCACCCGCCAGAGGTTGGCCCCCACCCAGCTCCCCAGCCGGCCCGCAGTGGGGCGCAACGAGCCCTGTCCCTGCGGCAGCGGCCGAAAGTACAAGAAGTGCCATCTGGACTCGGACCTTCAAGCCGCTCGCCCCGACCCGATGGCGACCAGCTTGAGAACTGTCGCCTGGCCCTCGGTGGGCCACGCCATGCTGCCCTCCGAGCAATGGGACCGACTCTCGCGAGAGGAGCTGCAGGCACACCTTGAGATCCTCTCCCTGCCGCCGACCGAAGTGGACCGACGAGCCGAGCGAGAAAGCTCCGATTACCTGCTCTGGTCCTGCGCTCAGTCGCGCATTCTGCGCGGGGACTGGGCCGGCGCCCGTGAGCTGGCCACGCTCGTGGCCGCCTCCCAGCAGGGTCATCCGGCCCTGAACTATGCTGAGATCGCCCTGGTCGCCCAGTCGACCGACAGTTTTCTGGAAGGGCAGCAGGACCTGGGTTTCATGCTCAACAGTGGCAACTTCGTGCTGGCCTGGGAAGCTCTGCGTCGGTCCTGGCTGGCCGACGTGGACGAGGGAATGCGGATCTACCGGCAGGTGCAGCAAGCCCGCCCGGGTTTACTCTGGAGCGCGGCCGCACTGGCCGAAGCCGCCCGCATCTGCGCTCCCGAGCTGGCTCTGCCCGAGCTGCGTCAGGCCCTGCGCCGAGCCCGTGAGGGAGAGAGCCAATCGCCGCCGGGCGTCCCCGGCCGGGCTTGCCCCCCGGAAGTCTTGGAAGGCTACCTGGCCGATCTGGAGCAAGCCGCAACGCGCTCGAGAGAGCTCCAGGGGCTGATTCGTCGCATGCTGGAGCGGCCAGCCGATGATCTGCTCAGTCCCGGTTTGACTCTGAGTCGTTCGCGCTACCAGGCCCTGGACGCCGATCTCAAGCGCAACCTGGAGCAGATTCCAGCCGACCTGCCAGGCGATCAGATACGCGCCCGCCGCCAGGAGGTCAAACGCCAGGCAGAAGAGCGCCGACTCCAGCTGGCCTTCGAGCTGGGCCAGCACTTCCAGACCGTGGTGGCCTCCGACGCCGTGGTCAGCGCCTCACGGCCCGGGGAGGTGCTCTGGATCCTGCCCCAGCCCACCCAGCCCGGTCAAAAGGCCCAGACCTTTGCCTGGCACAGCTTCGCTCCGCTGGACGGAGACTCGGCCCTGGCCCACTGCGCCAATGCCCTGGGAGAGGTGGCGCGCAGCACCCGGGCCTCCCGAGCCGAGCTAATCCCCTGCTCCTGGCGAGGATTCGCCGCCTGGCTCCTGCGAGTCGAGACCGAGGAAGGAGAGCTGGATGAGATGGCCCGCCTGATCGCCTCAGACCAGCTCAGCTGCCGTTTTGTGGATGCGCTCTGGGCTCCTCTCGAAGGCGAGCTCCAGATCACGACCCCTCCACCCGGGCCGAGCCAGGCCGAATGGGTCCGCGAGCCTCAGGAGCAGGGCAACGAGCTGGGGAGCTACCTCGCCCGAGTGCTCACGCGCCTTTTGCGCTCGGGCAAGGTGGGCGCGGCCCATACCGACAAGGGTCATTTCACACGCGGCGTGCCGGATCGTTTGCGCGGCGAGCTCAAGGACAAGCTCGAAGAGCTGATCACCCGGGGCTTCATGCGCGAGAAACCGACGGTGACCGGTCCCCACATCTCGCTCGAGCCGGGTCACCTGGCCGAAATCAAGAAGTTCGTGGCGGGAGACGGGGAGCTACTGGGTCTCTGGGCCCGCTGAACGGTCGGCCTGGATGAAGTCCCGCAAAGCTTTCGCCTGGTCGGAGTTGAGCTTGAGCGCCCCCAGATCGACCGGCTGAGCGATCCACTGCAGGCGTAGCCAGTCCTGAGGCCCCAGGGCCGAGAAGAAGAAGCCCAGCTCGCGGGCGCGGAGGGTCAGCTCGGGCGTGGCCGGATCGCCCAGGGAAAGCTCGAGATAGACCGCTTGAGCCTGCCCCAGCTGGCACAGGTCGCGCAGGGCCTGGGAGAGAGCGGTGGGAGAATCTTCACCGCTCCGAGTCACCCGAATGCGCCCGGTCTGAAAATACGGTTTGAGCTCCACCGTCAGGGCTCCCGCCCCCGAGAAGGCCGAGGCCTCTTGCGCGTTGACCTGATGATCGCCCAGATGGCCATAGAGCTGAAGGAGCAGATCGCGATAGCGGTCGGGAAGGTAGACCGGCCGGGCTGGCGGCCGGGTCAGGTTCTGCACGTAGAGAACGCAACTGGTTCGCTGGCCGCCCCCCAGGCCTTTGAAGGTCACCTGGGCAGGGACTCCGCTCAGGGTCAGTCCGCAGGGAGTGCGTCCGAAGGCTTCGGCAGCTTTCTGCGAGTAGGGATGCAGGGTCACAGCGTTGGAGTAGAGCGTTGTCAGGCCCAGGTCGGGGGCGACGGTCTCCAGTTGCTGGCCCATCCGCTCCATCAGCCTGCGGCCGCGGTGCATCGGAGAGACCAGCGCCTCGCCGCACTCGGCCAGGGGGCCCGGCTGGGGGCGCTCCAGGGCGTAGTGGCCCACCACCTGACCGGCGGCGTCCAGAGCCACCATCGAATAGAGCTGACCGGAGGCGTTCAGGGCGGTCACACGGTCGGGAAAGTAGAGCTCTTCGTGCATGTAGGTGTAGCCGTAGACCTGATAGCACAGGCGAGCCACCCCGAGGGCGTCCCGGGGTTGGAAGGGCCGCACCTCATACTCTTGCTCGGGAGCCAGGGGGATCTGGTCGGGGAATCGTTCCAGGCTCTCGAGCTGGCCCACCTCGGGGTGAGGCCGCCGGCGGCGCAGCAAAAGCTCCTTGCCCTGGCGGCCCAGGGAGACCCAGCGCAACTCATCGACGGCCCGGGCGATGCGCTCGAGACCGTGGCCCTTCGAAGTCTGGGGCGCGCCCTCCATCGGCGCTCCCTGGTCCACCACGCACAGCACCAGATCGAGCGCGGACAGCTCGGCCTCGAGCCGGACCTCGCCCGGAGCGTAGCGCAGCGCATTCTCGACCGCCTCCTGGCAGGCCTGAGCCAGCTCCAAGTCGGGCAGGCCTGCCAGCGAAGAGAGTTGCTCGACCAGGGCGCGCGCCAGGGGCGGGCTGTGGGGGTGGCGAGGAAGCTCGAGCTTGCAGCAGAAGGTCATGCGGGCGAATTCGCAGCTACCTGGATGCATCCCTGGATAACCCGTCCCAGGACGGAGGTAACTTGCCGCAGCTCAACTCGGGTGATACGCTTTGGGGGTGAGAGAGAAACGGGGCGCCTACCTGGTGAGAAGAAGAGCCTACATCCTGGGAACCCTCCTGCCGGTCCTCATCATCATGATGGTGGGTCTGTTCGTTGCCCTGGACGCCGGCCACGGCCACAGCAATGCCTACTACACGCGGGCTGCGTCGCTCTGCGTGGCCGAGGCCGGGATGGCGGACGCGCTGGCCGAGCTCGAGGCGAACCTGGCCTGGAACGCCGGATTTGCCCAGAAACCGATGAAGGATGTCCGCGGAAGCTACACCGTGACCTTCAACCAGGGGGCGGGGCCCTTCAGCCCGGATGACTCGGTCAACAACTCCGACGGCGCCCACCCCCACAGCTGGCGAGGGGCCAACACCGTGCCTGCCGGCACCGTTCTGGTCGTGGTCGTGGCTCAGGTCGGCTCGGTGGAGAGGCGCCTGGAGGCTCTGATCGGGCCCAGCTCGAGCTCGATCGAGCTGAGCACTCCCCTGCTGACCAGCGGCCGCATCCGCATGGAGGGCAACGTCAACATCGACGGGATCGCGGCGCTGGACGACTCCACCTCGGTCAGCGCCGACGTGCACTCCAACTTCCTGTCAGGCGCCTCCAACCTGATCGAGTGGGTGGCCTCGGGAGGCTCGCTCCTGATCGACGGAACCGTGTCCTCCTCGGGCACCTCGGGCTCGGCCATCAGCGTGACCGGCGGCACGGTCACAGGCGGCACCCAGGTCAATGAGGCCCAGAAGCCGATCCCCCCGGTCAACATTCCCGCCCAGATCGCCGCCAAGAGCAGCTCGCCCGCCCCCGTCATCGTCCCGCTCGGGCAGACGACCATCCCGGCCGGGGACTACTACGTTGCCGGTGACCTGAGTCTCAATGGTGACCTGCACCTGGACGGTGGCAGTCTGTACGTGCAGGGCGAGTTAGTCGTGAACGGCTCCATTTCGGGCACGGGCTCGGTCTACGTAGGCAGCCGGACATCCGTCCACGGAGATTCCGACCTCAACGGGAAGAATGCTCTGGCCCTCTTCAGCAAGGGGAACGTCGAGCTGCGCGGATTCGACGGGACCGCTTACATCCAGAACGCCATCAACGGCGATGCGGCCGCGACAACGGCCTATAACGACGCCACCTGGGCCCTGAGTCAGATTCCAGGGCAGGCCGTTCCGGCCTCGTGGTCAGTCAATGCGGTGAACAATAACTACCTCGAGCAACTGGCCGAGGTGCTTGGCTATCAAGCCGGCGCCGTCAACCCTCCCGCCGGCCGAACGCGCGCGAGCCTGTTTGAGCTGCGAGACAAGGTCAATACCCTCCCCGCCGGCCAGACCCGCGACTTCGTGGCAAATCGCCTGGACAAGATCGGTCGGATTTTCTCGGGAAACGGCAATTACTTCGGGCGTACCGACAACATGGCCATCAATAACTACAATACGACCGGAGATACCGACGGCCTGATCGATGCCGTCAATGACCTGGCTTACACCACGCTCATGCCAGCCGCCCAGGCCACAATCGATCTGATCGACTACGACCGGATCGGGGCCGCCTCGTTCCAGGGTCTGGTCTACACCAACGGCAGCTTTTACTGCGCCAACGAGATCAACGTGGTGGGAGCCATCGTGGTCAACAATGACGGTAGCTCCTCCCCGGTCACGCTGGACGGGCACACGGTCAATCCGGGCGACCTCTTCATCAACAACGGCTGCAATGTCACTTTCGTTGAGGACTTCTTCGACAACGGTGGGATGGGCGGTGGCACTGGACCCCCGGGCGTGCTCGTCTGGATGGGTCGTTGAGGTCGCATCGCGGGCTGGCCCTGGCCGAGGTGGTGCTGGCCGTGGGCATTCTGGCTGTGGCCGTGCTGTCGCTGGTGCTGGTCTTCACCAAGGGAATGAGCTTCTTACTGCAGAGCAACCAGGTAGCGGGAGCCACCGACGTGGGCCGCGAGTTTCTCGAGGTCGTGCGCTCGAACGGCTATGCCTTCATTACCCCGGGCACCTACGACGGCAGGATTCCCAGCCCACAAAACGGCGGCACGGGCTTTCCTCCCGCGCCTTATCCGGTGGGAACCCGCTCGGGCCAGAACTACACCCTGGTGGTGCAGGCCGATACGGCCGGCATGCCTGCCAACACCATCGCTGTGAAAGTTGACGTCTACTGGAATGTGCGTGGCAAAGTCAGCCTCCAGACCTACCTGCGTCCCTGAGCGCGGCTTTACCCTGGCCGAGATGCTGGTGGCCAGCGCTGTCGCCGGCATGCTGCTTTTGACCCTGTTCATGATCTACCGTATCTGCGCTTCGGCCTGGATGAAGGGAGACACCCAGACCAGGTTGCGCCAGAGCGCCATGGTGGCCTCGGAGAAGATCAGCCGCGACCTGGAACGCAGCGTCTACGACAGCGTCTCCATCTCGGCCGACCGTCGGGGCGTCTCGTTTCTCTCCGCTCTGGACGCCAATGGCCGGTTCCAGTTCAACATCGCTTCCCAGGAGCCAATCTGGCAAAACTACCTGATCTATTACCTCGACTCCGGCTCGCGCGAGCTTCGCCGGCGGGCCGTCAGCGTGGTCGGGGCCCCCCAGGAAACGGTACCCGGGCCGATCGAGGGCTTCGGTCCCAACCAGACTGTGGACACCTACATGGTCGGCGGGCAGGCGGTCGTCCACGAGCTCGACTTTTGCGAGTTCACGGCCTTGAGCAAGCTCTTGCGGCTCAAGCTGAGGGCCCAGGCGAAGCGTTACGGCAGCGAGCGCCTGGAGAGCTTCGAGCTGGAAACGTTCACCAGCCTGCGCAACTAACCCTCAAGGCAGGATTCACTGCCTTCCCGCGAAGGCAAGCTCGATGCATACCCCGGCCGAGCTGACCCTCCTGTTGCCGTTGATGCTGGCGGCCATCATCGTGGCCTTCGTGGGCAACTGGCTGCGCCTTCCCTACGCCATTTCGCTGGTTGTGGCGGGTCTTTTGATGACTCCCCTGCAACTCACGGGCGGAGCCACCCTCGATCCAGGGTTGCTGGTCACCGTCTTGCTCCCTCCCCTGCTCTTCGAATCGGCTCTCAACCTGCGCCTGACCTCGCTGCAGGCCAACTGGCGCCCGTTGACAATCTATGCCGTACTGGGCACCATCCTCTCCAGCCTGCTGGTGGGATTCTTGAGCTCCACTCTTCTTACTCTCCCGCTGGCCTCGGCCCTGGTCTTCGGGGCACTGATCTCCTCCACCGATCCCATCTCGGTGGTGGCGGTGTTCAAGCAGTGCAAGGTGGGCCAGCGCCTGGCCCTGCTGGTGGAGGGCGAAAGTCTGTTCAACGACGGGGTCTCGGTGGTGCTCTTCAGCGTGCTGCTGGCGGCCGCCACCTCGGCCTCGGCCACCATCGCTCCCGGCCATGTGCTGGTGCGTTTCGTCTTCGTTATTCTCGGCGGAGCGGGCGTCGGCGTGGCGGTAGGTCTCCTGGCCTCGCGCCTGACGCGCGAGTTCGATGACCCGCCTCTGGAGATCACCCTCACCTGCCTGGTCGCCTGGGGCGCCTTTCTGCTGGCCGAGTCCTTTCACGTCTCCGGCGTCATTGCCACGGTCACGGCCGGGCTGACCGTGGCCAACTACGGCATGGCTACCGGCATGTCTCCGGGAACGCGTCTTTCGGTCCACTCCTTCTGGGAGTTCGCAGCTTTCCTGGCCAACTCCCTGGTCTTCTTGCTGCTGGGCATCCAGGAGACTCTGGTCAACTTCTGGGGCGACCTGGGAGGGATCGCGGTGGCTTTCCTGCTGGTCCTGCTGGGGAGGGCCGCGGCCGTCTATGGCCTCGCCCCCGTGGTCAACGGACTGGGCGCCCAGATCCCCCCCAGCTGGCTCCACATCATGGTCTGGAGCGGCCTGCGCGGGGCTCTGGCGGTGGCCCTCGTTTCAGGGCTGCCACCCGACTTTCCAGGCGCGCAGCGGTTGATCCACCTGACCTATGGCGTGGTCCTCTTCTCACTCCTCCTCCAGGGCACCACGATGAGCTGGCTGTTGCGAAAGCTGGGCATCACCAGCGCACCCGAACGGCTGCAAGACTATCGCCGCTTGAGCAGCCAGGCGCGAGCAGCCCGGGCCGCTCTGAAGATGGTGGAGAGCCGTCAGAGCCAGGGTCTGCCCCGCCCCATCGCCGAGGAGACCTCACGCCACTACCGCGCCAAGCTGGAGGCCCTGGAGCAAGAGCTGAGCGGGCTCGAGGTGACCCACCGCGAGCTCTTTGACGAACAGCTCCTGGAAACGCGCAAACTGGCTCTGACAGCTGAAAAGGCCAGCTTGCTCGAAGATCAAAGAGCGGGGTTGCTCGAAGAAGAGGACATGCTCGAGCTGTTCGTCGAGCTCGACCGCGAGCTGACCGGTCTGCACCAGGCTACGGCCGCTCCGCCGCTCGAGGATAGCGGCAAGTCGCCTGATGCTCACGCAGCAGAGCCTGCAGTTGCTCGGTCGTCTGACGCCACTGAGCCTCGTTGAGAAGCTCCAGCCCTCCCTGCTCGTCCAGCCGCAGGCCCGTCCAGGACTCGGTCTGGAGGCGTAGCACCTCGGCCGGCAGGTCGCCGTCCACGGTCAGATCCCAGACATCCAGCCGAGCCGGCCCTCTCCCCCTGGAGGCCACCCTGATCAGCAGCCGGTCTCGCTCGGGAGTGAAAGCCGGCACACGGTAGTGGGTGCCGGTCTCGGATGCGGTCAGGAACTGATCCGGGCGAGTCAGGGGGCGCCCCGAGGCCAGGTCCCAGAGTCGAGCCGTTCGGCTGTCCATGGTGGCGGTGGCCATCCAGGCCCCCTGAATATCGAAGGCCGACCAGTAGAGCCATTCCAGACCCAGGGTCCGGCCTACAGGTCGCGCCTCGAGGGGGCTCCACAATCGCACCCCTACCCCGAACTGGGAAATCAGCAGATCGGACGATTTCGGGCGGAAGGAGAGTGCGTTCTGGGGACTCAGAGAGATGATCGGCGCTCCAACCGGGCTTAAATCTGGCAGGCGGAGGGTCTTGATCGTGGGCCGGGCACCCTGCCGATCCAGCCTGGTCGTGCCCGTGGCGAGCCAGGGGTGGATGTCGGAGAAGGCGGCCAGGGTGGCCGTCGAGCTGAGCAGCTCCTTGCGTGAGGTGAGATCCCAGAGCTTGAGCCCGTTGAACCCCGAGCCGATGGCACAGAGATAGCGGCCGGTGGGGTCGAAGCTGATCTCATCGACCGGGTAGGGGTGGTGCAGAGGCTCCCCCAGGCGCTCTCCCGCCAGGCTCCACAGGGTGACCGATCCGTCCTGCGAGCAGGTGGCGTAGCTCTGGCCATCCGCCGCAAAGGCAACGCTGGTGATGACCTGGGGCAGAGTTCCAGGGCGACCGACCGGCTTCCCCGTGGAGGCCGACACCGGCTGCACCACCGCGCTCTCGGCATAGAGCGGCAACAGGGTCTGGGCGTCCGGGCTGACCAGGCAGACCCGCAGCAAGCTCTCAGTTTTCCAGCCAGTGAGCACCCGATTGGTGGCCAGCTCGGTCACGGTGACCTGCCCGTGCTCCTGGGTGATGGCCAGACGGTTGTCGATCAGACGCGGGTAGTTGGAGCTGATCTGAATGCCGCTCAAGGAAAGGGCCGGGCCATTGTGCAGCAGGCGGCTGATGTCATAGGTCTTGATGCCATCGCCGATGCTGACCAGCAGCGACTCGTTGGTTTCTGAAAATCCGAGATCGTCCAGCGGCTCAAACAGAGAAATCGGCTCGCCCAGCCGCTCGACCGCGATGGGAGAGAGACGATAGATCTGGACGCTGGACTGGATCTCGGCACTTCCCGACGGTCGAGGGTGCATGACCGCCACGAGACTCGAGTCGGGGCTGAACGAACAGCTGATCGTGGGCGCGGACGGAGCAATGGCGCAGGGAAACGTGCCCAGACGCGCACCTTGCTGAAGGTCGAAGAAGCTCACCTGGCTCTCTCCGACCACGGCCATCCACCTGCCGTCCGGGCTCAATTGGGCCGTCACGGCGGCGTGACCGCTCTGAAGGTGCGTGGTGGCGGCGCGCCCGGTCGCAGAGTCGAAAAACTCCACCATTCCCTGCCGGGAGACCGAGACCAGAACTCTGTCCGCACCCGCGAAACAGAGAGTTACGGGGTCGCGCAGGTCGAGCTCAAGGTCGGATTTGCCAGGGCCGGCCAGCACCACCCGGGGCCCGTTCGAGAAGGCCACCAGCGAGCCATCCGAGCTGACGGCTGCGACCGGGCTGGTGGTTTTCCGCGACAGCAACGGGCGGGCTGACCCGGCATCGAGCAGATCGAGCTGTTCGTCGGCCACCCGCAGCAGGCGACGGCTGTCAGAAGAGAAAGCCAGCCAATCGACCCCCCGGAGCATCTTCTCCCCCCGCACGATGTCACGGCCACCCGCCACGTCAAAGAGGGAGAACTCGGCAGGCTCAGCGATCGAGCCCCGGCGCCCGGCCGCCAATCGGCTCCCATCCGGGCTGAGGGCCAGCACAGGGCCGGCATCGATCGGGTATTTGATGGGGGGACCCAGGGGGCGGTTGCCGGCCTCGAGCACGCTCAGGTCCAGGTTGCGGCGCCAGATGACCTGGTAGCGTCCGTGCTGCTCGATGTCATTGTCCATCATCTCGCCCAGGTCGCGAAACTCGGTCAGGCGAACGGGCCAGTTCTTGAGAATCAGCAGATACCTGGGGTCGCCCGGCTGGCGTCCGGCGGCCCGGGCGAACCAGAGAGCGGCGGTCTGGGACTGGTCGCCGTCGGCCAGGGCCAGCCCCTGGTCATACTCCAACTGGGCCAGCAGGTCCTGAGAGCGGTGATTGGCCGTCACCGCCTGGTTGCGCGAGGAGACCACCATGGCAAAAGACCAGGCCAGCCCCACCAGCAGGGCGCAAGCCAGGCTGACGGCCACCACGTTGCGTCGCAGAAACCGGACAGAGCGATAACCCAGCGACCAGGGCTGTCGACAGACGAGGGGCTGGTGGCGCCGCCGACGGCGGAAGTCCTCCAGGATGTCCGCGGTGCTGGGTGTCCGCCGGGCTGGCTCGGACTCCAGGCAGCGCTCCACAATGTCGGCCAGATCCTGGTCCAGGCTCTTGTTGAGCTGACGAAGAGGGGTCAGGGGGGTGGTCGTCAGCTTCTCGCGATAAGCCGCCAGTCGCTGGACGGGATCAGGGATGGCCTGGAGCTGACTCAAGTCCTGGCGAGACAGCCGGGGCAGCTCTCCGCTCAAGAGCCAGTAGGCGGTAGCTCCCAGCCCGTAGATGTCCCAGGAGACGTCAGGCAAGCCCTCGTTAATCAGCTGGGCTTGCTCGGGAGCCATTGTGCCAAGAGTTCCCAGCGTGGTCTCACCTGAAGTCCCGCGGCTGAGCGACTGGCCAAAGTCGGCCACTCGCACCCGTCCTTCCTGGTCGACCATGATGTTATTCGGCTTGAGATCGCAGTGCAACAAGCCTTTGCCGTGGGTGTAGTGCAGAGCCTGCGTCATCTGCTCGATCCAGGCGGCGGCTCGCTCGCGCTCGGGCCGCCCTTGAGAACGACAGCGGTGGGCCAGCGAATCGGGCAGAAGAGGCATGACAAAGTAGGGAGGGTCGTGCGTGAGGTCGGCATCGAGCAAGGTGACCACGTAGGGATGCTCGGATACTCGTCGCAGGCGGTCGACCTCGTGCCGGAAATAGAGCCAGTCGATCCCCGACTCGCGAGCAAACAATTTGACGGCCACTTCCAGGCCGGTGCGATCTTGCACTCCGGCCCACACCTGCCCGAAGGTCCCGGCTCCCAGGGGCCGCTGCAGGGTATAGCCAGGAATGCTGGGACTGGCTTCGACCGACTCCGGACGCAAGGATTGGTCGGCAGCTCGCTGGCGCTGGTCGGGCGTGGCAGCCTCAGTAGCCGCTTCAGGAAAATCGGCCGTCGGATCGGAACGGTCGGGCAGGCTCAACGAACGCTCTCGTCGATCCAGCGCAGGTAGTCTCGGTTGCCCCCGACGATCGGCAGGGCCACCACCTCCGGGACGTCGTAGGAGTGCAGCTCCTTGACCTTGTCGATCAAACCCTGGAGATGAGTGCTGGTGGTCTTAGCGATCAGTAAGATCTCGCCCGCCTCTTCCACCTTGCCCATCCAGGAGTAAACCGAGGTGACCTGAGGCACCCGGTTGACGCAAGCGGCCAGGCCCGACTCCACCAGGCCGTAGGCCAGATTGCGGGCCTCCTGGGGGGAAGAGGCCGTGATGAGACAGACGCAGTACTCGCTCATGAACGTCCGCTTCGCCCGGGCGATCCGGGCCCCTGCCGGACAGGGGCGCCGACCCGGGGGTGGAATCTTTCTCTGTGAACCGAGCCACTTACAGCCAGCTCCTGGGCCTGAGCACAATGATAGGGCTGGTCTTTCTGTGTCTCGACCTGATGTACCGGCTGGACTCGGTGCTACGCTTTCACTCTCCCCTCGAGCTGGCTCTCAACGCGGTCTTCCCGCTGGGCTTGATGCTGCTGGCCGTTCCCTGCCTGGCCGGCCTGGCCCGGGGCCTGGAGCAGCTGCGAGCCGGCCTGGGGCTCTCCATGCTGTGGGCTGTTTTCGTCTACCTCAACGCCATTTACTTCCGGCTCTGGCGCCTGACCCAGACTCCCGAGCTGGGCATCGATCCTACCAACACCAACCGTCTGACCACCCTGATCCTGGTGCTGGCCCTGGCGGCCTATCCACTGGTGCGCCGCTGGTCAAGCCTCTCGGGCGAGCAACTGGCCCGCGTCGGCATCGGAGCCCTGCGTGGGCTGGTCCCTCTCTGCCTGGTGGGTCTGCTGGCCTCTGCATCAAGACCGCCCCTGGCCGAAGCCAGCCCCGCCCGGGCCGAGCGCCCCCACGTGCTGTTGATCAGCTTCGACTCGCTGGCCAGCTCGCACATGTCACTCTACGGCTACGAACGTTCCACCACGCCCTTCCTGGAGCGGTGGGGCAAGACCAGCTTCGTCTTCGAGAAGATGGTCAGCAACACCAACTATACCCACGTCACCCTGGTCTCCTTGTTAGGGCGGCTTCCCCGGGGCACGGGCACCCACCCCGACGGACAAAACCCCCTGCCTCTGATCCTCAAGCAGGCCGGCTACGAGTGCCATTACTTCACCCATAGTTTTCCGCCCCCATCTTTTCGCCGGGGCTTCGACCGGGTGCACCTGATGCAATCGTTCCAATTCGAGCCGGGCTACCGCTGGCTGGCCTCGGTCTTCCCGAGCGACCACCTCGAGTGGCTGACCGACCTGCTTTCGCACGATCAACGCTTCTATAACCTGTGGGCCAACCGCGACCCGCGCGACCTGGGAGGCTACCGTTTCCAACCTTTCCCCACCGGCGACTACTTCAACCAGGCTATCGAGCTGCTCGCCCACGCACGCCAGCCCATGTTCATCTGGATCCACGCCTGGGAGCCGCACAATCCCTACGTGGTGCCCCGTCCGTGGCTGTATGCCTTCGGTCCGAGCCTGGTGGACCGTTACGACGGCGCCGTGCGCTACTGCGACTCGCTCTTGCAGTTTCTGGTGAGCGACCTGGAGCGCCTCGGACTCGATCAGCACACGCTGCTCGCGGTCACCTCCGATCACGGCGAGGGACACGGCGAGCGGGTCACCGAGAACTTCAGCGGTGTCTTCCACAACTGCAACTGGGTCAACCCGGCAACCAGCCGCATTCCGCTGGTGATTCACCTGCCGGGCCAGACTCAAGGCGCGCGCATCAAGACGCCCTGCCAGACGCTTGACATCCCTCCCACCCTGGCCCAATTGCTCCATCTCCCGGTGCCCTCGGACTGGGAGGGCGAGTCGCTGGTGCCCTATACCATCGAGCCGGGCCTCATCAGCCAGCGCGTTCGAGTGGTGACACCGGTGTCGTTCTATCTGCGTCGCACCAAGTGGATGGACCGCGTGCCGCCGCACTGGTATCCCGATGGCAGCAAGGAGATTTTCAACGCCTATCTCGGCCCCTACCGGGTCGTGTGGCAACAACGCTACCGCCGGCAAGGGCGTTACGCTCGCGAGCTGGAAAGCCTGGAATTCCTGGGCCTTTATCGGGGCGAAGGACCAAACCTGGTCCACGAGCCAGCCTCGCAAGCCTGGTTGGAAGCCTTCTTTCAGCGCCCCGAGCTGGCCATGTTTCGAGACGGGCTGGCCGGTTGGAAGGTCAGTCGCTGAGGGCCTCGAAAATCCAAGCATGTGGATTGCGCTCGTGCTGCTCTGCCTCGCCCCCGCTTTCGCCTACGTCGATCCTGGAACCACCGGGCTCTTGTCCCAGATGGCCTACCTGATCTTCTACGGCATTCTGGCTAGTTTCGGGCTCTTCTTCCGCCCCATCAAGAACGCCTGGAATCGCATCTTCAAGCCCAGGAAGCGCCCCGACCGTGGCCCAGCAGAGCCTGATACCACTCCAGCAGGCTGAGTTCGACCCGGCCTCCTACATCGACCCCTACGGCCGGTTGTTCCAGTTTGAAGGTCAGCTCTACCGCGGCATTCGCGCCGCGGGGGCGCAATTTTATGGTGACCTCCTGGAAAACCCCCTCTTCCAGGGGCTGACCCGAGAAGGGAAGATCGTCGGCACTCGCCGCAGTGCCTCCAGCCTGGAAGAGTTCGAGCTGGTGCTGGAGCACGATACCATAACCCCCCGAACCTACTGCGTCGAGTGGCCGCCCGAGATGCTCCAGGCAGCCGGCACGCTGACACTGGAACTGGCCGAGGAGTTGGCCCGTCAGGGCAAGACCCTGCAGGATGGCTCGCCTTACAACGTGCTCTTCCAGGGGCCCCGGCCCGTGTTCGTGGACGTGGGCTCGATCTGTCTGGTGGAGGACAAATTTCTCTGGCGACCCTACCAGCAGTTCTGCAATCTCTTCTTGTTCCCGCTCTACCTCTACGAGGCCGGCCTGCACTCCATCGCCCGGCCCTTCCTCTATGACTTCCTGCGGGGTGTCCCTTACGAGCTCTGCTACCGGCTGCTCCCCTGGTTTCAGCGCTGGCGCCCGCAGACGCTGGCTCGCCTGAGCCTTCCGCTGGGACTGGACCGAGCCATCAAGAAGCTGGGTCTGGAAGAGAAGCTGAAGAGCTCCTTGACGCGCCCCGTCGGCCAGGAGGAGCGGGTGCGCTTTTTCAGCGGTTTGCGACGCGACCTGACCAGCCTGCGACTCAAGCCGGCTCAAACCATCTGGTCCGACTACCAGGAGTGGCCGTCCTTTGAGCAAGACGAGCAGTGGACCCCCAAACAGAAGGCCATCCGCGACGTCCTGCAGCGCTTACGCCCGGCCAGCGTGCTGGACGTGGCCTGCAACCAGGGCTGGTACTCGACCCTGGCGGCCCGCCAGGGGGCCCGGGTGATCGCGCTGGATCAAGACGAGAGCTGCGTTTCGCAGGTCTATCGGCGAGCTCGCCAGGAAGGGATCAACATCTTGCCCCTGCGAGTGGACGTTCTCCAGCCCCCGCCTGCCTTCGGCTGGAGGCTGAAGCAGTTCAGCTCGTTCTTTCAGCGTGTCAAAGCCGACATGGTCCTGGCCCTGGCCCTGATCCACCACCTGTGTCTGGCTCAGTGGCAGAGCTTCGAGCGGGTGGTGGAGCTCTTCGACGAGTTCGAGCCCACCACGCTGGTGCTCGAATTCGTCCCCGCCCAGGACGACAGGGCCAGACCGATGTGGGAGAGCAAGCCCGAACCGGTCGACTGGTACCACCTCGAAGGCCTGCTGCAAGTGCTCGGACGCCGCTACCGCGATCTCGAGGTGCTCGAGTCCTTCCCCGCCGGGCGCAAGCTGATTGTAGCCACCCGCTGACTACTTCTCAAAGTTGATGTCGGTCCAGCGGACGGCCACATCGAGCAGAGCCTGCACGCCGTGCTCTTTCTCCAGGGTGGCGAACCAGCGGTAACCGTCCCCGTAAGTTGGGTCGCCATTGCGACGGATGATGCTGGCCTGCCCGAAATTGCCCGCCCGGGTGAGCACCTGATAGGCTACCCACTCGGCGAAGCCCTCGCAGAAGAGCTGGCTGGTGGCGTCAGGGTCGGGATGATGCTGGTACTGCCAGGCGTGCCCGAACTCGTGAGCCACGATGCCCAGGGCATCGGTCTTGGTCACGCCGTTGCTCACGTACATGAGGCTCTTGTCATCGTCATAAAGCCCGTAGACCTCGCCACCTCCAAGCTCAGAGAGGTGTTGCGGGCTCACCGCCTTGACTTTGACCGGATGCTTGAGGTCAAGCCTGCCATCGAAGGTGCGATGCAGCACGTGCTGGGTGTAGTCGAGCAACTCGGCGCAAACCCTGTCATCCACCCGACCTCCGCAGCCACAGTTGGGCATGAAGCAGCCATTGCCCCGACAATCGCAGCCAGGACAGGGCAGCAGATTCGGAGGCGGCCGAACCCCCGAGGGCCGAGGAGGCTTGAGCGGAACCTCGACGGGGACTTCCTGAGCCCAGGCGGCGAAGGTGAGAAACAGGCAGCAGAGCGCAAAAAGTGCCCGGGACATCTTGAGAAGAATTCCGCCGCGCGCGAGCAAATGTCCTCCAAGAGGCCCCTTCTTCAGGATGCCGAAGCTTAGCCCGTCATCAAGCCCTCTGTGAGGGCCCGGGGAGGAAGCCCAATAATGAAACGATTCCTGGTTTTCTTTGCTCTGTTGCTGTTGGCGGCCGGGCCTCCCCTTCAGGCCAGCGGAAGGGCCTGGTTGGATGCCGACAGCCTCGAGATCAAGTCTGGCTTTGCCACCTGGAATCCGTCCAGTCGCCTGTTGCGCTTGATGCTCCTCCCCTACCAGCCCACCAGTGAGCAGATGTCCTGGGTGGAGAAGTTTCCTGAAGCCGACTATCAGGTGGTGGAGTCTCCCCAGCGCCCCTTCGTGCGGCTGGATATGACTCTGGCCGAGGGCGCCACGGGCGAGTTTCGGGCCGACCAGGTCAAGTTCTGGAATCTATCCCTGTGGCGACTCGGAGCGGCCAGGAAAGGCTCGTATTCGATTCAGCATCAAAAACTCAAAGGAAGCCTGAAGCTGACCGGCGACTTTCGCGCCGGCAAACCCATTCGCTTCGAGGCCCGTGGAGAGCAATCAAGCCAGTATCTCGTCAAGTGGAGCTTTCAGGGATACTGCCGCGTGCTGGTCGTGCCTGGCAAGCCGAAATAGAGGCAATTCAAGCCCATTGACGAATTCCCCCGGGTGACGCCTGCGACTCGACTTGAGTGAAATTCACCGGTAGAATCCAGCTGCAAGGGGAAAGTTCGCTGTACGAGACCGGTTCAGATCTGGTCAGCTCCTGGGAGCCTGAGGGGCGGCTTGAGAACGCCTTCGCCCGGAGCCTGCAGCAGCTTACCGAGTTCCAGGCCCAGATCGACGAGCTTTGCGACCAGCTCGTCGAGTCGCAAGCTCAGCTCGAATCTCTGCAAAGTCAGGTACTCGAGCGTGAAGAGCGACTCGGTCTCTGGCAGAGCGAAACTGCGTCCCAGGCCATCGAGCTGGCGGAGCAGCGTGCCATTGCTCTTGTTCTTGAGCGCAAACTGTTTGATAGCCAGGGGCTCTCCTCTCGCCTGCTGCATCAACTGGCCCTCCTGCGACCAGAGCCGGTCGAGCACCTGCTGGCGGCTCGACAGGACGCTTACCAGGCTTTGCGGGCTGCCCACACCGTCAAACTGCAGCGCAAGCTGCGCAAGCAAAGAGCGGAGCTATCCAGCTATCGCGCCGAGCTGAAGCTGCGCCAGAGCTTGCTGAGCGAGGCCAGGACCGAGTTGGAGCGGGCCCGCCAGGAGCGAGAAGAGCTGGTCGGCAAGCTGGCCGAGGAACGCGAGAAGCGCTCGGAAGTCTCGCTGACAGCCGAATCCGAGCTGGCCGGACTGCGCAAGCGCGTCACCGAGCTGGGCGAAAGCGTGACCCGCAGGCGCCAGGCCATGGCCGCGGCCCGTCGGCATCTGGCCCAGGAGCAAGACCGTCTGGCTCAAGCCCGGCGCGAGTCGCAACGTCAGGATGAAGTGCTGGCGGAGCGTGAGCGCGAGCTTCAGACGCTGCACGAGAGCCTGGAGCTCTCCGAGCGCCAGCGCGAGGGGCTCGAGCAGGAGCGACACGAGCTCTTGCGGGCGCTCAAGCAGGTTGAGTGCCGCCAGAGCGAGCTTGAAGCCGAGCGAGAGCAGCTGCTGGCGGACCTGAACAGGGCGCAGAGCCAGCAGGGCGAGCTCGAAGACGAGCGTGAGAGATTGCTGAGCGACCTGCAGGCGGCCGAGCGCAAGCATGGCGAGCTTTTGAGCAAGCTGGCAGAATCCGAGCACCAACGACACGAGGTCCAGGCAGAGCGGGACCGGCTCTTGCAAAACCTGGAGGCAGCCGAGCGACACCAGGGTGAGCTCGAGGACGAGCGGGGTGAGCTACTGAGCGCCCTGGGCGAGGCAGAAGCGCAGTGGCAGAATACCCAGCACGAGCTTGCCCGGGCCGAGCAGCGAGCCGAGACCGTGCAGGGGCAGCTGGCAGACCTTCTCGAGCGACAGCGTCTGGCGTCCGAGACTCAACCCGGGGCCGCTCTGGAGAGCGAGCTGGCTCGGACTCTGGAAGAGGAACGCCGGCGCCAGAGCCTGGAGCTGGAGAGTGAACGCTCCCGCCTCAACCGTGAGCTCCAGGCCCTGGATGACATGCGTGGCAGCCTGGAGCGCGAGCGCCAGGCGCTCGAGGCAGGCCAGACGCTCGACCTCTCCGTGCTGGCGGGCGAACGCGCGGCTCTGGAGAAGGAGCGCGAGCGACTCGAGGCCGATCTGGAGAGCCTGGCCGGCAGGCAAGAGCAGGTGGAGGGCGAGCTCGAGCGGCAACGCACCGAGCTGGCCCTCGAAGGGGAGGCACTGGACAGCCAGCGCGCCCGGTTTGCGGGAGAGCGAATCGAGCTTGACCGAGAGCGCTCTCGGCTGGAGCACGAATTGGAAGTGCTGGAAAGCGAGCGTGCCCGGTTGGCCAGCGAGCGGAGCCAGCTTGAGCGAGAGCGCGTCGCCCTCAAGAGCCAGGCCCGCTCGATGGACGAAGAGGACCTGGAGCAAGAGCGGGCCAGGCTCCGGCAGGACCTGGCCGAGAGCTCCGCCGGCGCCCAGGAGCGCGAACGCCTCAAACACGAGCTGGAAAGGCTCCAGCAGGAGCACAAAGCCTTGCAGCACGAGCTGCAGTCAGCCCGAGCATCCGTATCGGAGCCAGATTTCGAGGCTCCCCGGGCCGCCCCCATGACCCGTCTGCAGGCCAGCTGGGATGGTCAGTTTCTGCTCGCCCAACAGGGTCAGGATGGCTGGCTCGAGCACCAGGGACGACCCGTCTGGAAGCGCAGCATCCCCCCGGACCACCGGCTCCTCTGGGTTGGCAACAACGGAGAGGCGATCTTTGCCCGCGAGCTGGGAGGCGTGGTGCGAATCCTTCCCCAGCCGGAGCAGGCCCCTCGGGAGGTCGAGTACCTGCGCACCGGCCAGGATCAGTCTCACCTGGGGAAGCTGCGCGTCAACGTGGATGGCCGCACGATCTGCTGGGAGCGCATCGTCCCCGAGGAGCGGTTGAGTGACCGAATTTTCCGTCTGCTGGGCAAGAAATCGGTGGCTCATGGCTCTTTAAGCCACTCGATCGGTCTGCTCGACCTGCATACCGGGGCCTCTCAGAGTTACGTCTCAGCCGTGCTCCCCCGGGTGCGAGAGGAACGCTTCTGGTGGGAGATCTCCCCTCACTTCTTGCACCTGGTGGTGGGCCTGACCGAGCAGACGGGTTTCCTGTTCCGGGTGATCAACATCACCGGGAGAGCTCTGGCGGGGGAGTTCCGGGTTCCGGTCCAGGACCTTGCCCAGCTCTGGATCAACGACGAGGGAACCGTGATGGTGGATATCCAGGGGGACGGCTCGGCGCTGGACCTTTATCGGCTCGACCGCAAGCTGCAGATCACTGCTCCGCCGCGCTCCACGGTTCTTCGGCTTGGCCCCCACTGGGTGGCCTTTCAGACCGACCAGACCGAGCTGGTGGTGAAGAGCTTTCTCAACGAGGAGTGCCTGCGAAAAGACCTTTCCCAACTGAGCCGCCCGGGAGTGCAGCATCGTCTGCGGGTCACCGAGAAAGCCCAGCTCGACCTGATGACACTCGAAAACGAGAACCTCGCTTTCGAGCGCCACCAGCTCGAGTTGCCTAGCGAGTAGCCGTCAGAGCCATCAGCTCCTGGGGGAAGGCACCCAGGTCGATGACCTCCGTGAAACCCAGGCGGTGGAGCAGGCTGGCCGCCATGGCTGAACGCGCACCACTGCGGCAATGCACAGCCAGAGGACGATCACCGGTCAGCTCGTCAGCTCGAAGCTCGAGCTGCCCGAGCGGAATGTGGATGGCTCCCGGCACATGCCCCGACTCCCACTCGCGATCGTTGCGCACGTCCAGAATGCGCACCTCGCCAGGGCGAAGGTCGCCAGCAGCCATGCGCTTGATCTGGCCAAGTCGCGGCATCTTCTCGACGGCCTCGGGCCGGAGCAGCCCGACCACCCGATCCAGACCGATGCTTGCCAGGTCTCTCAGACCTCGCTCCGGCTGGTCGGTGATCAGATAGAGGTCCTGGTCGTAAGGCAACAGCCACCCGGCCCAGGTGGTGAACGACTTGTTGAGAGGCAGATTGAGTGTGCCCGGGGCAAAGCCAGCGGCATAGGCCGGGGCAGGCCTGAGATCGATCACCAGGGCCCCCTCGGCCAGCAGCTCGCTCAGCACTGAAGCGGGCATCAGGGCGGGAGTCGGACGCTCGGACAAGAGCCCCGGTCCGGTCTTATTAAGGTGCTTCATCTGGGCGAAATAGCGAGGCGGATCGGGCTGACCCGAGAGAACGGCCTGGACAAACTCATCCTCGCTCTGAGGCTGCAAGGCCCAGTTGGTCAAGCGCTCGTATCCCAGGGTGGTCTGAGGCACTGCCCCCAGGCCCTTGCCGCAGGCCGAGCCGGCCCCGTGGGCGGGCCAGACCTGGAGGTGGTCGGGCAGATCCTTCAATTTTTGAAGCGAGCGATACAAGACGCGGGCACCTGATTGCATGGTGTTTTCAAAGCCGGCGGCTCGCTCGAGCAGATCGGGGCGTCCCACGTCGCCGACGAACAGGAAGTCGCCCGTGAACATACCCATCGGCGTATCGGTCGCAGGGGTATCGGTGAGCAGGAAGGAGAGATGCTCGGGAGTATGGCCGGGGGTGGCCACGACCTGCAGCTTCACCTTGCCCACCCAGAACTCAAAGCCATCTTTGACCCGCTCGCCAGGGAATGCATACTTCCAGTTGGCGTCTCCCTCGTCGGAGAGGTAAAGGTGGGCCCCGCTGCGGGCGGCCAGCTCGCGAGCGCCGGAAGCGAAATCGGCATGAATGTGGGTCTCGGTCACCGCGGTCAGGTTCATCCCTTCGACCGCCAGCGCCATAAGGTACGGCTCGAGATCGCGCCCCGGGTCGATGACCACAGCCTCCCCGGTCGCCTGACAGCCGACCAGGTAGCTGGAGTGAGCCAGGTTTTCGTCAAAGAAGCGTTTGAACAGCATGAGGGACTCCCTTCAGTGATTGCGCCACAAGATACAGGTTCCGGTAAAGAGCAGCAAGAGGGCGAAGGCCCGCTTGAGATGTGCCTGATGAATGAGAGGGACCAGCCTTCCTCCGAGAAGAACGCCGGCCAGAACAGCCAGGGTAAAGCCGGCCAGAAACGGCGGATGCAAAGATACCTGGCCGAAGTAGCCGAGCAACCCGGCCGCACAGTTAAGGGCGATGATCAAGAGCGAGGTGGGCACCGCCCGGCGCATCGACAAACCGGCCGAGAGCACCAGGGCAGGCACGATCAGAAAGCCCCCTCCCACGCCCACCACCCCGGTCAGCAGACCCACGGCCAGCGAGGCCAGCGGAAGCGGCAGTGAGCCGGCGCGGGTCGGGCTTTTCGCGGTCGACGTCTTGTGAGAGAGCATCAGGCCGGCCACCACCAGCATGGTCACGGCGAACAAGCCCAGTTGCACGGTCTGGCTGAGGTGCTCTGCCAGGCGAGCGCCGGCAAAGGTCCCCAGCATCCCGTAGAGAGCGAAGTGCCAGGCGGCCTGAAGGTCGAGCTCGGAGCGTCGAACCATGGCTCCCAGCAGGCTGCTCGCACCCACGATCACCAGACTCGAGGCGATGGCGTCTCGGGGAGACAGACCCGCGCCGTAGACCAGGATGGGCACGGCCAGGATGGAGCCCCCCCCACCGAGCAGGCCCAGAGCCAGCCCTGACAGCACCGCCAGCAGGTGAATCAGGAGCAGCACGATTTCTGATTTGCCGTCAGGGCTGCCACAACGCGCGCGGGCTCGCAGGCAGGACCCCGGTTGTAGGGCAGCCAGGTCAAGACCATCGCCATCGCGCAGAAGTTGGTCAGGCCGGCGTGAGTCAGGCCCAGGCCAATGCCCGCGGGAACCAGGGCGAAGAGCGGACTGACTTTCCAGGCCAGTAAACTGAAGAGGGTTACCAGCAGCCCGGCGATGATGCGCACCTGGCGCTCGAGACTGAGCCGAGGACGGCCCCCGCGATGAATGGGATTACCAGCCGCGGTCCAGGAATTCATCCCACCTTCCAGCAGCTTGAGCTGACTCAGACCGGCCAGGCTCAACAACTGCTCAGCCTGGCGAGCGCGACCCCCCGACTGGCAGATCAGCACCACCGGGTCGTTGACAAGGGCCAGCTCGCGCTGGTGCTCGCCCAACTGGTGAAGAGGGAGATTATAGGCCCCCTCGATGTGAGCGCTCTCGAACTCGCCGGGAGTGCGCACGTCCAGCAATCGGACGCGAGGATTGTCGTTGATCAGCTCGATGAGCTCGAGGGATGTCATGAAGCTCCTCCTTACAGTTCACAGTCGCGGACGCACTGGAGCAGCTTGAGCAGCTGCGGCTGGGCGACGGAGTAGAAGACCTGACCCGCCTGCCGACGGGCTCGCAACAACCCGAGAGCCCTCATCTTATTCAGGTGCTGGGACACGGTCGGTTGCAGCTCGTCGAGACGCTGGTGAAAGGCTCCGGCGGGAAGCTCGCCGTGCTGCTCGAGTAACTCGATGATGCGCAGCCGTACGGCATGCCCCATCAAGCGGAGCATCTCGGCAGCGTAGTTGAGCTTCTCATCGGACAGGGGGACTACTGTCTTCATCTTGTTAGTAGAATATCATAATATTGATTTTTGTCAATATTATAAAAAAGGCAGGAACCACAACAACTTCGTCTCATCAGGGGCACCATGAGCCCCATCACCCACGTGCTCTATCACGCTCACTGCGCCGATGGCTTTGGAGCAGCCTTCGCGGCCTGGTCAGTGCTGGGAGAGCAAGCCCGATATCTGCCGGTGCGGCACGGCGAGCCCCCTCCCGATCTCCCTGCCGAAGCCCATGTGGCGATCCTCGACTTCAGCTATGCGAGAGCCACCCTGATCGAGCTGCAGGAACGCTGCCAGAGCCTGCTGGTACTCGACCATCACAAGTCGGCCCAGGCCGACCTGGCCGATCTCCCCTTCGCCCGATTCGACCTGGAAAAGTCGGGAGCCCGGCTCTCCTGGGAGTATTTCCAGCCACTCCGAGAGATGCCCGAGCTGCTGGCCTACGTCGAAGATCAGGATCTGTGGCGATTTGTGCTGCCGGAAAGCCGTGCGGTCTCCACCGCCCTGCACGGCTACCCGATGGACTTTGCCGTCTGGAAGCAGCTATCGGTGGCCGAGCTGGTCAGCGAGGGGCGGGCCATTCTCCGCTACAAGCAGAGCCTGGTCGAGCGAGCCGCCAGCAGAGCTCGCTGGACTCGAGTCGGTGGCTATGACGTTCCTGCCGTGAACTCGTGCCTCTTGCAGAGCGAAATCGGCGAAGAGTTGTGCCAACTCTATCCCGAGGCGCCCTTCGCCGGGGTCTACTATGTCAACCCGAAGGAGCAGCAAGCCTGGTCGCTTCGCTCCATCGGAGAGTTCGACGTGTCAGCCGTGGCCACTCTCTTCGGCGGCGGGGGGCATCGCAACGCAGCCGGCTTTGCCCTTCCGCTCGACCGGGCGCTTTGATTTCACCTGGTTGCGCAGCCGAAAGGTCAACGCTGCGGTCGCCTTTTAAATTGCAAGGCCTTTGGTCTTGCAATTTAAAACGCGCTGGAACGCAGTTCCGGCGCGTTCGTCAGATTGTGCTAATGTGCCAGACCAAAGTGCGAGCACTTTAGCGGCATCGACCACGCGCGTGACAACCGGTTGAGCTTCGTCGCATCGCCCGGCCACAACATTCCGGAAGCGGCTCGTGGCCCGTCAATGCGACGAAATTAGATCAGCACCAGCTCCTTGACCGCTGCCCGCTCTTCAGCGAGCTCCTTCTCGCTGGCCTTCATCCTGGCTCGGGAGAAGTCGTCGATCTCCAGGCCCTGGACGATGGAGATCTCGCCGTCCTTGCACACGCAGGGGAAGCCGTAGACCAGACCCTGCTCGATCCCGTAGCTTCCGTCGGAGGGCAGAGCCATGCTGACCCAGTCCCCCTCGGGGGTGCCCAGGGCCCAGTTGCGCATGTGGTCGATGGCGGCGTTGGCAGCCGAGGCAGCCGAGGAGAAGCCCCGGGCCTCCAGCACTTCGGCGCCGCGCTTGGCCACTTTGGGAATGAAGGTCTTCTCGATCCACTCCTGATCGTTGACCAGGGCGGCCGCCTGCTTGCCTTCCAGTTCGCAGTGGAAGAGGTCGGGGTACTGGGTCGTGCTGTGGTTGCCCCAGATGGTCATCTTCTTGATGGCCGTGACCGGCTTGCCCAGCTTCTGGCCCAGCTGGGAGATGGCCCGGTTGTGGTCAAGCCGCATCATGGCGGTGAACTGACTGGGCGAGAGGTTGGGAGCGTTGGAGTAGGCGATCAGGCAGTTGGTGTTGGCCGGGTTGCCCACCACCAGGACCTTCACGGTCTTGCGAGCGTGGTTGGAGAGGGCCTGGCCCTGGGGCCCGAAGATGCCTCCGTTGGCGGCCAGCAGATCCGAGCGCTCCATGCCGGGTTTGCGAGGGATCCCTCCCACGAGAATAGCATAATCGGCATCGGCGAAGGCGATATTGGGGTCGTCGGTGGTGACCACGCCGTGCAGCAGCGGGAAAGCGCAGTCGTCAAGCTCCATGACCACGCCCTGGAGGGCCTTGAGGGCCGGCGTGATCTCCAGGAGTTGCAGAATGACCGGCTGGTCTTGGCCGAGCATGGCTCCGCTGGCGATGCGGAATAAGATGGCGTAGCCGATCTGGCCGGCGGCGCCGGTAACGGTGACACGGACCGGTGCTTTCACTGAGACAAGCTCCTTTGTTGGGTTGAGTGCGACCCCGAATTTCCTCTCGCAGCCAGATATCCCTCCAGCAACTCGAAGACCCGATCAATGTGCTGACGACGAGTGCTCATATGACCCACGGCCAGACGCAGGGCCAGCTTGCCATCCAGGCGGGTGTGGGACAAAAACGCCTCACCGCTGGTATTCAAGGTTCGCATCAGCTCCTCGTTGAGGGTATCCAGGTCCACCACCCCCGGCGGGCAGGCCCGAAAGCAGACGAGGCTGAGCGGCACCGGTGCCAGCAGCTCGAAGTGGGGATGCTCCTCCACTCGCCGCGCGAAGTGGCGGGCCAGTTGGCAGGCCTGGCGGATCATGGCCTGCAGACCTTCCACCCCGTAGCTACGCATGATGAACCACAGCTTCAAGCTCCGAAATCGTCGCCCGAGCTGGATGCCGGTATCCATCAGATTGAGCGTCTCCTCCTCGGTGCGCAGGTACTCCGGAATGAGCGAGAAGGCCGCCTTGAGGGTGTGCAGGTCGCGCACGTAGAGCACGCTGAGGTCGAAGGGCACGAACAACCACTTGTGGGGATTGAGGGTGAGCGAGTCGGCCCGCTCGGCCCCTTCCACAATCCAGCGGTATTCGGGGCAGATGGCGGCCGGGCCCGCGTAAGCGGCGTCCACGTGCAGCCACAATCCCTCGCGCCGGACGATGTAAGCCACTGCCGGGATGGGGTCCACGCTGCTCGTCGAGGTGGTGCCAGCCGTGGCCACCACGGCCATGGGCAGGCAGCCTGCGGCCCGATCCCGGTCGATGGCCTCCTGCAGCAAATCGGGCCTCATCCGGAAGCTCTCATCGATAGGGATCTTGCGCAGCCAGTCGTGCCCGAGCCCGAGCAGAAGGACGGCTTTGTCCACCGAGGAGTGGGCGTCCTGGCTGCAATAAACCGTGATGGGAGGCTGACCTGACAGCCCCCTGACTCGAATGTCGCGGCCCAAACGCTCGCGGGCGGCAGCCAGAGCGTGCAAAGTGGAGATGGAGGCGGTGTCATAGATGACGCCCTCAAAGGGCTGGGGCAAGCCGATCAGGTCGCGCAGCCAACTCAGGGTCACCTGCTCGAGCTCGGTGGCAGCCGGAGAGGTACGCCAGAGCATGGCTTGCTGGTTGAGGGCGGCCGAGAGAAACTCGGCCAGCACCCCCGGGGGACTTGCACTGATGGAGAAATAAGCAAAGAAGGCGGGGTGGTTCCAGTGGGTCAAGCCGGGCATGAGGATGCGCTGGAAGTCTTCCCAGATGGCCTCCATGGTCTCGCCCGTGGCGGGAGGAGCGGCGGGCAACTGGGCCCGGATGGCCCCGGGCCTTACCTGAGAGAGCACCGGGTAGCGCTCGGACCCCTCCAGGTAATCGGCGATCCAATCGGCCAGAAGATGGGCCTGGCGGCGAAACTCGGCGGGCTGCATCGCCAAGCCTTCTGAAAGGTCTGGCCCGATCCCCCCCGGCAGGAAAGTCCCCACCGGGTCCGAAAACAATTTGACCTTAAACTATTTCTTGAAAGAAGGTCGACAAAGCAATGAAGAAAGCCATTTTGACCGTATTTACGGTGGCTCTATTGCTGCCCCAGGCAGCCCTGGCCAGGGTCTACGAGGTCGACTCTGCTCACTCCAACGTCGTCTTTTCCATCCGCCACTTCGTGAGCTACGTGGAGGGTCGCTTCCGCGAGTTCGTGGGCAACATCGACTACGATGCCGCCAATCCAGCCGCCTCCTCGGTCAACTTCACCATCCAGGCCAAGAGCATCGATACCGACAACGACAAGCGCGATGACCACCTGCGCAGCCCCGACTTCTTCAACGTGGACAAGTACCCCACGCTCTCGTTCGTGAGCAAGAAGGTTATCCCGCGCGGTAAGGAGCAGCTCGATGTGGTGGGCGAGCTGACCATCCACGGGGTCACCAGGGCCATCACCGTGCCGGTCACTATCCTGGGCACCACCCCGGGCCCCAAGCCGGGCAGCGAGCTGGTCGGCTTCCGCACCGAGTTCACGATCGACCGCAAAGACTTCGGTCTGGTCTGGAACCGCGCGCTGGACAAGGGCGGCAGCGTGCTGGGAGATGAGGTGAGCATCCGCATCCTGGTCGAGGCCGGTCACGAGTAGTCTCTGCCGAGGGGCTGCCAGAAAGGGGTCCCTCGGCCGCACCTGCAGAAAGATCGAGCACGAGTTTAGCTCGCTTTCTAGCGATTTTGACGCATACAGGACAGGCAAGTTCAGAATCTATCAACACTTTGCTCACATCCTGACAACAAGGCGTGTCTTAACCTGGTTGCCTCACGTCGCGATAAAGCATCAAGTCGAGTTCCCAGAAGGAGTCCGCCGTGCCACTTTCGACCAGGCTGCTGGGTCAGTTGTTGCTGCTGCTCGCCGGGCTCATCTTGCTGGCTCTGGGGGCTCTGGCCGGAAGCCTCGTGATCGGACTCGGTCTGCTGGCCGGAACCCTCAGCGGGGTCTGGCTGGGGCTGGGGCTGGGCCCAGGAGCAAGAACCTACCGTAGCAAATCCAGCGCGTAGCGATAGTCGCGCTCGTCGTCCACATCATAGGCCAGACAGGCCGGGGCCGGCACGGCCCGACAGCTCACCCCGGTGACCTCGCTGGCGCGTCCTTCCAACCCGGCCAGTGTCAAGGAGCCGGTCAGCCGCCCCCAGAGAAACCGCCAGCCCAGCATCCAGGCGATGCGCAGGGTGTTCTTACGCGAGGCGAAGACGCGCCTCACCGTCTCGGCGATGGCCAGGATTCCCTCCGGTTGCAGCAAGAGGACCCCTGATCCCGTGTAGGCTCCCTCGCGCAGAGGCACGAAACGCCGTCGCGCGGCCGGATAGCTGGCCAGGAACTCCCGGCGCGGGGTGACCCCGTAGTTGAGCACCGCCTCCGGCTCGGCGGCTTGCAAGAAGTCTCTCAGGGCCGAGCTGGTGACGAAGGGCAGGTCGGAGGCGCAGAAGAGGCAGGCTGAGCCCGTTCGGACGCGGGTCAAACCCTGCAAAAAGTTCTCGGCCCCTCCCCCGGCATCGGGCAGCCAGACATCCACCCGGTCGGCGTAGCCCGGAGGCCCGCCCACCAGCACCACCGGCGCGCCCAGGCCCCGGGCAGCCTGCAGCACCCGATCCAGAAGGTTGCCTTCGGCCACCGGAAGCAACGCCTTGAGAGAGCCCTTCCAGGGTGCCCCGGCAGTGATCAAAACGTGCGGGGGATTGTTCCCGGGGCCCAGCGAACCAGCCTCGACCATGAGAGGTCTTTCGATTCTGCTCCTGCTCCTACTCCTGTGCCCCGCCGCCCGGGCCAACCCGGTCCACCCTGCCTGGGGGGTCTTGCTCGAGCAGCAGCAAGCCTGGAATCGAGGCGATCTGGAGACCTTCCTGAAGGCCTACCTCGAGTCCGAGGACCTGATCTTCACCTCCGGCGGCAAGATCACGCAGGGGTATGAGGCCATTCGCAAGCGCTACCTCGACCGATACGGTTCCAACAAGGAGACCATGGGCCAGCTGGGGTTCGAGGCCGTCAAGATCGAGCCGCTGGGCGACCTGCACCTGCTGCTCATCGGAAAGTGGCAACTCGAGTGGCCCGATCAACCCGACAAACCAGGGATGGGAGGAATCTTCAGCCTGGTGATGGTCAAAACCGATTCAGGCTGGAAGATCCTGCACGATCACACTTCCGCCCTGGCTCCTTGAGGCAAGAGCTCGAAGAAGCGCTCGAGGTCGCAAACATCGTTATAAAAATGTGGCGAGACCCGTAGCCCGCAGTCGGGCCGCCAGTCCACCGTGACCCCGGCGGCCACCAGCCTGTCGCATGCCTGACGCGAGCCGGGGAAGTCCAGGCAGATCATCCCGCCACGCTTTGCGTGCTCACGGGGTGTGCGGACCGCAAAGCCCAACCGGTCGGCCCGCTCCACGATCTGATCGGTCAGGCACAGGGAGTGGCTGCGGATCCGAGCCAGACCCACCTCCTCGACCAGCTTCAGCCCCTCGCGGGCGGCGTACAGGCCCGGGACATTGGGGGTCCCATCGAGGAAGCGGTAGACTCCGTCGTGCACCCTGCCCACGCCGTGTCCGGGCTCGTACTCGAAAGGCTCCTGGAGCCCGAACCAGCCCGTCATTCGAGGACGCAGGCCCTGGATGCGGTCCGGGCGGCAGTAGAGATAGCCGGCCCCGGGACCGCCGCACAGCCATTTGTGGCAGCCCCCCACGTAAAAATCGACTCCCAGCGATGCCAGGTCCACCTCGATCGCTCCCGCTGCCTGGTAACCGTCGCCCATCGAGTAGGCGCCCACGTCGGCCGCGGCCCGGGAGAGCGCGGCGAGATCTTGCACCGCGCCCGAGCGGAAATAGACATGACTGGTGAAGACCAGCAAGGTCTCCTCGTCCAGGGCCTCGCTCAGGCGCTCGACAGGCACGCTCACCCCATCGCTCGAGCTGATCACCTCGATGCGGGCACCGTGATGCTCCTGATTGCGCCAGAACGGATAGGCGGTGGTGAACTCCAGGTCGGTCATGACGACCTTGTTGCGCGGACCCGAGAAGTCGAGCGCGCTGGCCACGGCGGCCATCCCCCTGGTGGCGTTGGGGAATGGCACGACCGTGCCGGGCGCGGCCTTCAGAATTCGCTCGATGCATCTGGAGAACTCCTCCACGGCCCCCCACCAGGGGCCATCCCAGGCCAGGATGCCGCGCTCGGCCCATTGACGATAATATTCTCGCAGAGCCTCCTCGGTGGCGCGAGGAACAGCACCCAGGGAATGACTGGCCAGATACGCCCCCCGCTCGAGGATGGGAAAATGCTGGCGCAAGGTCAGGAGTGGTGCTCGAGCTGTTGCCCGATCGGCTCGCGCGAGGCCCCTTCGGGATGGCCGGAGAGAACGAACAGGGTCTCCACCGGCACCCATGCGGCCCGGCCAGGCCTGTAACGCAGAGTGCCCCGGGCGGGGCGCCGGAACAGGAAGGAGCCGATCTCGTGCTCCTCGCTCGGCCCGAAGTGATACTCCAGGGTGACGAAGGCCTGATCTTCACTGAAGCCGACCCGGGTAACTCGCACCACTCCGTGAGTGGTCTCCTTGCCGTCTCCCGCCAGAGGCAGTTTGGAGAGCTCGGCCAGGGCAGCCACCTCGAAGTGCGAAGGCAAGCGGTTCTTCTCCACGTAGTCCTGAAACGTCTTGTCCGACATCCGGCGAAAGAAGCCACGGCGCTGCAGGTCGCGAAACTCACTCATCGGATCTTCAGGAAGATTCCTGGCCGGCCGGGTCTCTGGCAACAGAGCGGGCCTCGTCGAGCGGTCTTTGAAACGCCTGCGCAGAGCGGCGGCAATCACGGCATACTCTTCGTTCGGTTCACTGGCCATGGGCAAGCCCCCCCTTCGCAGCTCAAGGGCGCTTTCCCTACGTCAGCGCCAACCTGCTTGAACTCGCCGCAGAATCTCGAGTCGACGCGGAATAGGCGGGTGAGTCATGTCGTCTTCCAGCACAGCGGTGCCAAAATTCTGATACTGATACTTGTGCAGCTTCTCCAGAGCTGAGCTCAGGCCCGAACGCGAGTAGCCAGCCGTGACCGCGTAACGCAATCCAAGCACGTCGGCCTCCTCCTCGTCCTGGCGACCGTAGACCCGCTCGTCACGAATGCGCTCCACCAGGTCGTTCTTGCGCGATTCAAGCGCCTTGCGCTCGCTCTCCAGGCTGGCCTCGCTGACGAGAGTCGACTCGCCCCGCTGGGCAGCTGCCACCCTCGCTTTGAAGCGTTCCACGTCACGCAGCAACATCAGGTATTGACGAAACAGCTCCACCACCCGGAAACAGTGGCGCCGCACCCCGTGGGCAATCTCGTGGCCCAGAACGCCGGCCAGCTCATCGTCCGTGAAGCCGAGATCGAGCAAGCCCCGCGTGACAAAGATGTGCCCCTCTCCGGTGCAGGCTGCGTTGGGCTCTTCCGAGTCCACCACCACGAACTTCCAGGTCAACTCGGAGAGGGGCGAGGCCTTCACAACCCGTTGGCCGATCATGCTGACCCGACGCATCATTTCGGGATCGCGATACTCGGGCAGCGTGCCCAGCACCATCTCCAGGCGGTCGGCCGCGGTGCGGTAGTCACCCCGTCGCAGCGAGGCAGCGGTGGTGGGGGTATCGCCAGGCCCGAGCAGGTCGATGAAACCCAGTCCCGGACTGGGCCGCTGCTCATAGCCCAGGGCCCGGGTGACAGCCAGGAACGGCACCAGTTCCTCGCGCACGCTGCCCACCGGCCGCTGATCGACCAGCACGCGCTCCCCCTCGACCTTGACCCGACGCACCTCGGTATCGTGCAGATAGCGCCTCAGGTCACTGACAGCTACCCAGAGGTCGCCCGAATCGCGGACTCCGTTGATGGGCCGATGACGCAGATAATAGGTGGTCTCGGCGGCGACGGGCAAGAACAGAGACAGCACCAGAAGGACAAGCAGGCGGCGCATGCTGGAATGATTTCAGCACCCGGCAGGGTTTTCCCGCCCGTTCGTCCAACTGCAGAAGGTGAAATTTCTTCAACACTGCTCGGAGCGCGCCCGCCGCCTGGGCGTGCGAGCCGGGTTAACCCGACCCCGGGAGAGCAGCCTGGGTCTGCTGGAGACCGAGCTCGACGGCCAGGTCCGACAGCAGCGCTGGACCGAGGTGGAACGCGTGTCGCGCCAGATCCTGCAAAGCCAACCCCATCATCGGGTGGCCCTCAACCAGCTGGCCCGGGCCCTGGCGGTCCGCGGCAAGCTGCGCGAGCGCCTGCAGTTGGGACGGCGCTGGCTGGACCTGCTGGCCGAGCAGAAGAGCCCTCTGGGACTGGCTGTGGTGGAAGCCTGCCTGCGCCTGGAGCCTACTGCCATCGACCTGCGCGAGACTGCTCTGGCCCTGGCACTGGAGCTGCGCGACGAGGAGCGGGCCATCCTCTACGCCCGCGAGCTGGCAGGCCAGGCGGTCGAATCAGGGCGCTCCGAGCGCGCCCTGGAGCTCTTGCGACGCTCGCTTGATCGCATGCCCGAAGAGCCTGAGCTGGTGCTGGCCCTGGCCGAGGTGCACCTGGTCGAGGGCCATGTGCAGGTTGCCCGAGCCTTCCTGCGCCGTGCCGCTACCCGGATGGTCGAGCTGGGACGCGACGAAAGAGCCATTGAGGTGCTCCAACGCAAGCTCTTGCTGGCTCCCGACTCGATGCTGGCTCGTCTCAAGCTGGGCGAGCTCTACGCTCGCCAGGGGGTGCACGCCAGGGCCGCTTATGAGTTCCGCCAGGTTCTGCAGCACGATCTGGATCATCCCGAAGCCCTGGCCGGGCTGGCCTCGGTCTGCTACGAAGCCGGCTGGCTGGGACAGGCAGTGCTGGCCTATCGACGCTGGCTGGAGCTTCGCCCGGGCGATCTGTTGGCTTCCCACCGCCTCGCCGACGCCCTGAGCCGGCTGGGCGAGAGCGAGCAGGCCCTCCCCCACTGGCTGGCGGCGGCCCGGGCCTACCAGGCAGAGGGCCAGAGCCAGAGAGCCCTGGAGTGCCTGGACGGGGTGCTCGAGCAAGAGCCCGGCAACGAGGCGGCCCGCAAGCTGCTGGCCCTGCTCTCGAGCGAGAATGCTCCCGCCAGGCCCCGCCAGCGCATGCGCCGGGTGGCCGAGCTGAGGGCTTCGCCCCGGGCGGGCGGCTCGATCGACTGCGATTTTGGCGATGGCCTGCGCCTGCGCCAGCTGCGACTGAGCCTGCCCGAGCCGAGCTCTTCGCGGGTCAGGAACGTCTGGCCCGAGCCCGGCGAGCCCCCCATGCCCACAGAGCCGCCAGCAGCAAGCACGGGCCCAATCCCAGCACCCACGACAGCCAGGGTGGCCCGGGCGGGGTAACCAGCACCCGGAATCGGGCCGTGTGCCCTTCCGACTCGAGCCGCACCTCCCAGTCACCTTCCCGGTCGAAGGGGACTCGGGCTGCCTGGCTCGGCCGCCTCCCCCACTCCTCGGCCCTGGTCTCGAAGGGGCCCAGCTCGGCCTTCTCGTCCAGGGCTCGCACCCAGAGCCGAGCCGGAGGAGGTGCAGCGGTCTGTTCGCCCTGCATGGCCACCAGGTAAAAGGTGCCCTCGCCCACGTCCGGATCCGACCAGACGGTGACCCGGTAGGCTCCGAACGGCTCGTCCAGCAGCACCACGTAGGGCGCCCCCATGTGGGCCGCGGCTGGCAGCAGCAGGCAGAAAAGCAGCAGGGCTCTCATGAGAGGAAGGTGCCCCGCATCTCCATGGGCTGCGAGAGCATCCACACCGCCGAGACCGCCAGCAAGGCGCACACCACCCACCAGGGCCAGGCGGCGCGGGGCCGCCCTTCCGCCCGGGCGATCTGGCCGGCCACCCAGAGACTGCCCCCCAGCCCCAGCCCGAGCAGGGCATACTCCAGCGGCACCAGATCGCCTCCCGACAGAAGCGGCGGCACCACCCAGTTGACCTCGGGCCGGAAGAACTGCTCCACCACGGGCACGATGGTCCAGAAGCCGGTCAGGAAGTGGAAGAAGTAGTGAGCCAGCCACACTGAGAAGGCCAGCGGCACCAAGCACGGCGTGAAGCGAACCGCCGTGCTCAAGAGCGAGCGGCCGGGCAGGCGCGAGAGGGCAGAGGCCGCCCCCAGCAACACGAGCGGCTCGAGCACGAGCATGGCCACGAACAAAGCCAGCAGGAAGGCCGTGTCCGAGCGCCAGCCCAGCCAGGAGGCCAGGGCGTAGGCCGGCGAGATCATGCCGAAGACGTTGAGCAGCGCTCCGAAGGTGAAGACCACGATCAGCAGGGTCAGGTCGGGTCGGCGCGAGAGGTGACCAAGGCTGGAGCGGTAGGAGTCGTCGGCCAGCTCGGCTGCCGGCAGGCGGATCTGCACGGCCACGTTCTCATAGGGACACGCCTGCACGCAGTCAAGACAGAAGGTGCAGTCGAGATTGCCAACCTTCTTTTCCTGAAAGAGCCCGAGCTCACAGCCAGGAATGTCCCCCCGACCCTTGATGCAGTCCTTGGTCTGGCAATCGTGGCATCGCTTGAGGTCGCGCACGCCCACCTCGAGGGGCGAGATGGTCGAGGAGAGGAAGTTGAACTGCCCCAGCGGGCAGACGAACTTGCAGAAGGGCGCGCCCTGAAACAGGCTGTCCAGGGCCAGAGCCAGAGCAAAGTAGAAGACGATCACCAGGGCCGTGGCCCGAGGGCTCTCCCACAGGTTCAGCCATTCGTAGGTGAACAGGTAAGCGGCCAGGACCAGGGCCGCCAGGTACTTATTGCGCAGCCCGGCTGGCCACGAGCGAGCCGGCTTCGCCAACCTTCGGGCCAGGTTGCGCACCAGCATGAAGGGGCAGGCCATGCAAAACAGGTTGCCGGCCACCAGCAGCACGGCCACGGCCACCCCCCGAAAGTGCAGCCAGGAGAGCACCGTGGCCAGGTTCTTGGGGGCGAGCTGGGGCCCGGTCATCCCGTCCCAGATCATGGCCAGGGCCAGGGCGAAGAGCGGCAGCTGCAGGGCCGTGCGGGCGTGGCGCCAACGAAGAAATCGCCCGATCAGGGGGAGGCCACCACCCCCGGCAGGGGGATCTGGCGCTCGAGCTTGCGCCCGTCCTTCAGCTCACCGCGAAGGATCAAGATCCAGTCGCCGGCCATGGTGAGCTTGAGAGGAGCCTGCCAGCGCGCGCCCTCGACCCGGGTCAGGGGGGCCAGCACCGGAGTCATCCCAGCGTGGGACATGGTGGCTTCCACCTCCAGCCGGGCCGGCTCGCCACCGAGCACCTCCACCTGGAGCAGGTTGTCACCTACCCGGGGACCGGGAGTCACCTGGACGGTGAGCTGCACCTCTGCGGCCTGATCGCCTCTCCCGGTGGCCGGACGCGAGCATCCCACCGTCACCAGCAACAAAAGCACCACCAGGAGTCTTGACATACCAGGGGCTACTACGCCAAGATCGGGAAACCTGCTTGGAGGAGGGCGGCCAGAGACACCCGCCCCGCGACGCCTGACAGTTTGTGCCGGGATCCCTGCCAGGAACCGTCCAGAGGGCAGAGAATCTAACCCCGTCAGACGATTTTAGAAAAAAATTCATAAAGGTGTGTCCGCCGATGAAGAATTGCAAAGGTATTGCCATCCTGCTGATGCTACTGGTCGCGCTGCCAGCGCTGGCCGGGCGCGTCCTGGAGAACACAGACAACTCGCTGGACGGGCTCTATCTGGCCAAGACTGCCAAGAACAAGACCAAGGACCAGGTGTACAAACGGATCGAGATCGATATTGAGGGTAAGTACGCCACTCTGCGCATCCCGGCCGAGAAGCGCAAAGTGGTGCTTCGCATCCAGCAGTTCTACGACTGGAGCTACGAGATGGAGTTGACCGGTCACGACAAGGAGACCGACGACTACTGGATCATCAAGTACGCCAACAGCAAATATGGTCCGGATGGGCGCCCACGGCAGTAGCTCAGTCCTGGTGAGCACGGACTTGTGGGGCCCGGCCTGATGCAGGTTTTTCCGGGCGGTGGCGCCAGGTCAGCGCTTCTTGCGTGAGCGGAGGTAACCGATCAATTCCTCCAGCTCAGCGTCCGGAAGTTCCTTCTCGTCGAAGCCGGTCATCTTCATGCCGGCCCAGGTGCGCACCGAGTGGGGGTCTCGGATCAGCTTTCTGAGCACCTCCGGCTGAAAGTACTCGGTCGGATTCATGGGCACGTTCAGGTCGGGTCCGAGCTTGCCGCTCCCGTGCCCGTCCAGCGTGTGACAGGGAAAGCAGTTCTGCACGAAGGACTTGTAGCCGCGGTAGAGGGGCTGATTTTTCCGGTCGGGCACGAGATCGGGGTAAAGTGCCTCGGTGGAGGGGCGAACGGTGAAGGAAGTGACCTGAAACGGCCACTCCTCGCGACCGATCTCGGACAGTTGCGGGTTCACCCAGATCATGTAAAAGGGCCCGGCGCCGTAGGTGCGCCCTTCAAAGCGCGGCCAGGGTTGATCGGGCGGCTCCACGGCCAGGTAAGCAAGGGAGCGGCCCGGGTCCTGGTTCATCACCAGGGCGGCCTGCACTCCGGAAGAGAAACCGTCCAGCGTCTGATAACCCAGCTCACTGCCAGCGCTCACCTCCAGACCCTCCATCAGAGCAGCCATGGGGATGGCACGATAGCTCATCTGCTGGTCCTCATAACCCGACTCGTCCGGAATCGAGAGCGTCTTGATGGCGGGATGGGCCAGAAGCTGCGAGCGCGTGAAGGTCTTGACCTTATCGCCCGAGCGCAACGTCAGGGACGGCTCGGAAGGGCGGCTCGGAGGGGGAGAAGGCTGCTTCGGGGCCGGACTGCATGCCAGCACCAGCAGGGTCAGGAGCAGGAGGCGGGCCAGCAAAGCTTACATCGCGGCGCTGGCCAGTTGCACGAACTCCTTCCACCGGGGGGGAGCGGCGCTGCCCGAGAGCCTTTCGTTGTGCTGGCCGTCGATGACCACCAGGTCGCGGCTGGGAAGCTGGACGGTGAGGCCAGCCGAATCGGCGAAAAGAGGGCTGATGGAGGCCTCCACCACGGTCTTTTGCAGCTGTCGGCTGACCTCGTCCAGAGCGGTCATCACCTCGCGGGGTCGGTGCGAGGGCGCGCCGGAAGCGTATATTTCAGCCAGACAGCTCACAAAGACGTTCAGATCACCCACCGCCAGCGAGCGCTTGGCGCCTACCAGCATGGGGTCACCCCCGGTGCGCATGGCCACCTCGGAAGCGGCCTGGATGGCCGGGGTAAGTCCGTCGCGAACCTCCTGACTGAGCACGCCGCCCAGCCGGTCGACGGCCTGGCCGAGCGCTTCCACCTGTCCCAGGTCGACCAGGGCCAGAGTTTCGGCAGTGGTCTTCTTGACCATCTGCTCGGGGGTATCGTCCAGCGAGACCTCGTCCTGGGTGGGTGGCAGGCCGAAGAAGAACGAGAAGAGGTCGCGGGCCCCGGCCTCGGGGTTGCTTCGCACCACCGCCTGGCCGAGCTGGCCCGGGGTCACCTCCTGACCGGCAGCGGCTCCCACCGCCTTGCTGAAAGCGTGCGAAATGGCGCCGGCCGAGACCACTTCCTCGGAGACCAGCGCATAGCGGGCGAAAGGTGCCGTGGCCAGCAGGCTCTCGAGGTTGCCGCACAGACACGACTCCACCAAAAGCAGGTCGACGGGACGACCGGCCAGGGTCGTGGCCTGGGAGAGCATCTCGCGATAGGCGGTGAACTGGAGGCCAGCCGCCTGGCGGTAGGCCAGCCCGTGTCCGAACACGTGGGCCACGGCCATCTTGTCCGGATGGGCGGCCATCTCCTGGCCCAGGAAGGTGCCCATGGCTTTAGGATCGAGCTGGCGGGCTCCCGGGTCTTCGGCTACGACTTTAGAGTCGATGGCATCGCTGCGGTTTTCTCCCAGCTCATACGTGCGGCTGCCTTTCCAAAACGGCTCGGAGCCGTTATCGGGGATGTGGGCCAGAAGCTGGGTGCGCCCGAAGAGCCGGTTGGCCACGGTGGAGCCCACCACCAGACCCACCGCGCCGCCGATTCCAGCGCCCACGAGGCCGCCCAGCAGATAGCTGCCGGCCGCCACTCCCAGCCCGAATCCCACGGCCCGAGGCACCGTGGAAGCCAGCGTGGCCTTCATCTTCTTGGCCTCGGGGCTGGTGCCGCTTCGCTGCACAAAAACAGCCCCGGTCAGCTGGTTGGGCGAGTTGCTCCGGGCGCTCTCCAGGTTTTCCACGCAGGCCACGGCCAGCGGCTCGATCACCTCCTCGGAGGCGTCGATCAACGAGACCACATGAATGTTCCTCATGGGTTTCTCGGGCCCGGCCGGGGGCGGGGTGGGCACCGGTCTGAACATGGCGGAGGCTTGCTGCATTTGCATGGCTCGAGTTTAGACCTGCACGCTGAAAGAAAGCTCATCAGAGCTTTTTCAGAGACATGGGTCATGATGTGGGCATGCAGATCAGCGCCCTGGCCATGCCGGCCGCCCGCACGGTTGAGCCCCGCGAGCATCCCACCGACCCTGTGCTGGAGCGCTTTCAGGACCGTTACGATTCCCTGACCGGACGGAGCGTCCTGGTGGAGGAGGCCCTGACCTGGACCGCGGCTGCCTCGTCGGCAGTGACCATGGGCTCGCTGATGCTCGGGTTCAAGCCGGTCGCGAGCCTGCTCGGACCTATCGGCCTGCCTCTGGCGGCAACGGTGGCCTGTTTCGGCTTCGCCTACGGATCCATCCGCATGCAAAAGCGCGAGCGTGAGAAGCGCTGGTTGCAGGAGTCCATGCAGCTTCGTCGCGAGGAGCTTGCCGAGCAGGCCGAGCGCAACCGCGAGCTGGCCAGCCGTCTGGTCACCCCCGGACGGGGCAGCCTGGAAGTGACCGAGGACAAGGTCAAGGTCGGCCCCGTCCAGGTCAAGAGGCGCCAGAAGCTTCAATGACGAAGATCTCCCCATGGGGGTTGTGGTTCGACTGATCTGTCTCCTGGTGCTCGTTTCGGGCTGCTCTCCTCCCCCTGCTCCCCCACCGCCGGCGACCCCCACGGCCGCTCCCCCCCCGGTCACCTCGGCCACCATCTCGACCACTCCCAGTGAGACGCCCTCTCCGAACGTAGATGTGAGTGCCCTGGTGCGCGAGGGCACCGACCTCTCGCTGCGCGGCAAGCACGAGCAAGCCCTGGCGCCGCTGGAAAAAGCCCTGGCCGCCGCCCCGGACGACCCCGAGGTGCACCTGCAACTGTTCTTGTGCTACTCCTCCCTCGACCCCATGCCCGGCAAGAAGTCCAAAGCTTATCCTCATGCTCAGAAAGTCGTCGAGCTGGTGGGCGGGGCCAGCTCCAACAAAGCGCGCGAGTATCTCGAGGCGGCCGACGCCATGGGCGACTCCAAGCCCCTGACCGGTACCGGCAAACGGCCCGCCGACGTGACCGGGCTGGAGGGCGTCAAGCTGGGGATGACCGAGGATGAGGTGCAGAAGAAGCTGGGCAAACGGCTCAAGCCCTTCACCGGTCAGTACGCCAACCCGCGCAACTACGTTCCCTTCTGCATCCCCCAGTATTACCTGGGCAAACGGCCCTACACGATGCTCTTCCCCTTCAACGAAGAAACGGGCAAGCTGAACGGGCTCTACATAAGGCCTCAGCAGTACCCTTCCGGCTCGCCTCAGGAGTTCTCCGAGCTGGAGGCCTTCTTCGTCACGCTTTACGGACCGCCAGATGGAAATGACGACCTGGATAACGAGCTGATCAGTCGCAAGCGTACGGTCTGGACCTTCCCCAGCGCCGAGGTGCACGTCAACCTCTACCAGGGTATGGACCTGAGCGTGACCATCCTGCCCCTCAAGGCAGGAGAGCCCTGATCATTGCTCGGCCCCAGGCCTGCTTCTCTCCAGGCCAGCGTAACCCGCGAAAAACGGCCTAGGGGGCGTAAATTCCAGGCAGGTCGTTGATGTAGTCGCCGAAGATCAGGTCCCCGTTCGGGTCCACGCTGGGGCCCTCCACGTCCTCGTACATCCGGGCCTGGCCCTCGAAGCGCTGAGCCTCGGCCTCCTGGCCCATCTCCTGGAGCATGCCCGAGAGGCGATTCATAAGAGCGGCATCCTGGGGCTGGCTCTTGAGGGCGGCCTGGGCCGCGTTCACGGCCTGGGGCAGGTTGCCCCGCTGGTCCTGGGCAGCCGCCCAGAGAGCCTGCCGGGCAGCATCGTCGGGAGCGGCCTGCACCTCGGCCTGGGCCTGGCCCAGCGACTGGGTGGCGCCGTGCGAGGGCACCTCGAAGCGCATGGCACCAAGCACCGTGCTGCCCGCCTGGATCTGCCACACGTAAGGGGTGTCCAGGCTGAGCACGGGACCGTCATAGAGCACCGAAGTGGAGGCCGTTTCCGAGCTCCACAGCGAGTTGCCGCCCTGGAACACGGTCACCAGATACGGTCCGGCCTGGTTCGTGTTGAAGCTGAAGGTGGGCATCCCCTCCTGGCTGGTCACCGAGAGCGTGGTGCCGGAGCCGACCTTGAGCCGGGCCGGGTTGGTCGGACGCAGAGCGGCCCCGAGTTGGGACTTCTCGACCTTGAGAGCGCTCCTGGCACCTTTGAGCAGGTGGCTCCCATCGGCCCCCACCCGTACCACGCAGGGCCCGGTCAGGCGCTCGAGATGGCCGTCGGACGTGTAGGCCAGAGTGACGCTGCCCCCCTGGGCCAGTTGCACGAAAACGCCCGCATTGAGCTGCTGCAAGGTCTTGAGTTTGCCCGGAGTGGCCGCCGAGAGCTTCCCGCCCCCGGCCGGGAGAGTCAGGGTGCGGACCGGTCCCGAGATTGAGCCCACCACGGCGGCAGGGTTGTTGCTCTGAGCCCGGGCCAGGCCCATGAGAAGGACAAAAAGGAGGAGTGCGAGGCGTTTCATGCTGGGGGCGGTTCCCAGCCGCGCGGGGGATCTCCTCCAGCGGCTCAGAGCCGGGTCAGGGCGTAGGCCAGTACCGCCATCACGGCGCAGTTTTCTTGCAGAAAACGCGGATTGACCTTGTCCAGCGTATCGGCGGCGGTGTGGTGGTAGTCGAAATAGGTACGGCTATCGAGCAGGGGGTGAAAGCCGGGCACGCCCCGCCGGGTCAGAGGGGAGATGTCGGCCCCCGTGCCCGGCAGCTGGCGCATGGCCCCCGCCCCCATGGGGCGCAGCGCCTCGGCGATGGGAGCCAGCACGGCGGCCAGTTTCGGGTCGCCCTGGTAGCCGAACCCGTAGGGATGCCCACAGCCCAGGTCGGACTCGATGGCCGCGAAGTGGTTGGCCAGATCCTTCTCGTGATTGGCGAAGTAGGCTTTGGAGCCGGCCGTGCCGTTCTCCTCGTTCATCCAGGCGATCACCCGCAGGGTGCGGCGGGGCTGAAGGCCTAGCTTTTTGATCAGATGAGCCGTTTGCATGGCCATCACCACGCCGGCCCCGTCATCTAAGGCGCCGGTGCCCAGGTCCCAGGAGTCGAGGTGACCCGACACGATGACCACCTGCTCGGGTATCTCGCTGCCCTTCAGGTCGGCGATCACGTTGTGGCTCTTGACCGGCGCCAGCTCGCGGCAGCCCAGCCTCAGGCGTAAGCGCACCGGACCCTCGCGGGCCAGCGAGGCGATCAGCTCGGCGTCCTCCTCGCTCACGGCCGCTGCGGGGATCTGAGGGCCATCCTCCCAGTCCAGCACGCCGGTGTGGGGCAGGCGGTAGGAGACTCCCCCCAGCGAGCGGACCAGGCAGGCCACGGCGCCATTTCTGGCGGCCCGAGCCGGGCCGTCCACGCGGATGCGGGCGCACTGCCCGTAGGCCATCCCCCCCTCGCCCAGAGCGGCCAGCTGATCGTCGTAGGGGTGGTCCACCAGGACCATGCGACCCCGCACCGGCACCCGGTCGATCTCGTCCAACTCGTGGACCACGACGATCTCAGCCGTAATCCCCTGCTCAGGCGTGGGCGGGCTTCCCCCCAGGGCCGTCAGGGCCAGCTGCTGCTCCACCCCGGTCGGGCGGTCGGGGTATTCTACCAGCTCGGCTCGCTCGACACCGCGGACCCAGCGGGTCACCAGGCACTCCTCCAGGGTGACCTCCAGCCCCAGCGCACGCATCTCGCCAGCCACGTACTCCACCGCCCGCTCGGCCTGGGGCGTGCCCGACAGGCGGGGGCCGATCTTGTTGCACAGGTGGGCCAGGCGCTGGAAGGCCCAGTCGCTCTCAAGGGCCGCCTGGCGCAGCCGATCAAGCTGGGGCCGCAGGTCGGAGGGGAATTGCCCGGGCTGGCGCTCGTTGAGAGGCGAGGCCAGGCCCGGGGCCAGCAGCAAGAGCACCAGCAAGAGGCCGATCATACCCGCTCCAGGCGCAGTACGATCAGCCACCAGCGGGGACGGGCCAGGTCGGGGTGAGCCTGCACCCGTTGGCGCAGACGTCGCTCGAGCTCTTTGCCGCCCTGGCGCTTGAGAAGAGGCTGATTGAGGGCCGCGATGGCAAAGCTGACCACCCGGTCGACGTAGGTCTCCAGGTTGCCGGTCTGCTGATACTCCTCCCAGTAGGGCTCGGGCATGGGCGGCTCCAGCACCTCTTTCAGGGTCAGCTTCGGCCCCAGGGGAGCGAGCCACTCGCGCAGCGTGCGATGGTAGGTGGGCAGGGCCAGACGGCCCTTCTGGCGAGGGCCCAAAACCTCCGCCATGGTATCGCGCACCATGGTCACCAGCCCTTCGGCTCCTGTGCGGCCGAAGCTGTCGGCCCCGCTGCCCACCATGACCAGCTGGCCCCCGGGGCGCAGCTCCTCCGCCCGGCTGTCGATCCAGGCCTGCCAATCCTGCCGGGCCTGCTCGGACCACTGGGCGGCGTAAGTCGGATGGGCCGGCGCCGGCACCCGGCTCAGCCAGTGAGTGGCCGCCGAGCACCAGATCAGACTCTGGCTGGCCTGCCGGAAGAGGGGCTGATAAAACGAGCCGGCTCGGACCGAGGCCCGCACTCCCGGCCCCAGATAGCTGTCGGGGCCGGAGAGCAGCTCGAAAACCGGGTTGAAGTCATTGGTCGGCAGGTCGGTATGGGTCACCTCGATGCTGGCCCCGGGGGAGCGCTCGCGCAGAATGCAGGCAGCCCGACGCATCGGCTCCATGGAGTTACCTCCGTGGAAGCAGGCCAGGTCGGCCACCTCCACGAGATCGTCGAGCGGCACCTCGCGGGCTGCCCGCTCGAACAGGGCAAACCCCTGGGCGGCGGCCCCGGCCTGGGGTTGGGAGTGACGGTTGTAGAAGCCCTTTTTCACGGCCAAGGCGTTCGGGCCTGAAAGACTCTTCCCTCTGGGAGTGAGCCGCGGAGGAGGATTAGCTCGGGCCCGGGAACGCTGGCGGATGACTCCCCCAGAAGACCCCTCGCTCCTCATCCAATGGCAGTCCGACCCGGTTCTCGGACTGCGCTGGGAGGTGGCCAGCCCGGCTGCCGACCCCACCCGATCCCGGCTCTGGCCCCACTATCAGGCAGCGGCCCGGGTGAGCGCTCCCAACAGCTGGACGCTCCCGGGCGCGCCGTGCGGAGGCTCGATGGCCACCCCGGCCCTCCCCCGTCTGCTCGAGCCGATGGCCTGCTTCGAGAAAGGTCTGGAGCTTTTCCAGCAACTACCCGACCCTTCCCCGGCCGATCAACTGGTGGACTGCGCGATGCGCCTGGGCAAGGCCCAGCTGGCGCTGGAGCTGGCCGCCGACCAGCTCAAGTTCTCCTATCAAGAAGCCTACGACCTGACGTGCCAGGTGATGGGGCCGGAAACCAGCCAGGTGGTCAAGCCCTTCGGATTGGTAGGACGGTGGCTGGGAGCGATCGGCATTCTGGGCATCACCAACGAGCGCTGGGCCGAGGTGCAGGCTGTGATGGTCTTCCTGGCCGAGTTCCTGGAGCAGCCCCTGCCCCCCGAGCTGGAGGCCGAGATGAAAGGGTTCTTCGCGGCGCTCCTGCGCAGAGCCGCCCAGGAGCAGAGCGACCTCCGATGGTTCCGAGGGCTGAAAGAGAGGATGCCGACGGGCAGCCCCCTCAGGGACTGGTTCGGGGAGGGTCGATAAAGACCCTGCGGCCGGAGCTCTTGCGCCCTGGACACTTCTCCAGGGCCTCGTCCAGCAAATTCGTCCCCCAGTGAGTGAGCCCTACCGGGTGACCCAATCCTCCAGGCACCGGTTCCAATCGGGATAGGGCAGGGTCACGGACTCCCCAACCAGCCGAGTCAGGTCTTCGGCGCGAACACCCGGCAGCAGCCGGCTCTCGGGCCCCAAACTGTAGTCTGTTCCGACCCTGAGGTGAATCTCGAGCCGCCCCTTCTGCCAGCGCCAGACTTCCTCCACCTCCAGAGCCAGGAAGATGGCAAGCTTGGGCATGGACGAGCCGGACAGGTCGACCTCGATAACGAGCTCGGGCGCTGGGTGCTGACTCAAGTCGATCTGGGTCAAGCCGCGAACCTGGCGGGCGCGACTCAAGTAGAAGGAGGCATCGGGCTCGAAGCCCTTCTCCAGGTCGGCCCGTCGGTAAGTGGTAGAGCCCGCCCTGATCAGGTCGAGGCCCCGGTGGCGCGCGAGGGCCTGAACGATGTCGGACAGAGCACCGGTGATGGTTTCGTGCTCAAAGGAGGGACTCATGATCTCCAACTCGCCTCTATTAAAGGTCAACCGAGGCGCGCTCTTCTCCCACCCCTCGCGCAGCAAGCGCTCGTAGGTTTCCCAGCTACAGCGCAGTACGACGCGTTGCTCGCTCGTCGTGGTTGGCATGGGCACAGGTTTCGCCACCAGGAGAGGGGGCGCCTCTTCAAACCAGTCCGTGAGCTTACAGGTGGGATTGGGGTCAGGTTTCCGGCTCGGTGGCCTCAGGGGGCACCAGCTCCAGCCAGGAGAACCAGATAGGGTGGCGCTTTCGATACCAACGCAGCACGCGGAGCAGAGTCTCCTGACGCTCCCTGGAGATGACGGCGGCGGGAATGCGGTCGAAGAAGACCCGCATGCGGTTCTGGCCAGGGAACTCCAGGGCCTCGGCGCACAGCGTCTGGAGCTCGTTGCGAATGCGCCCGGAGTCGGAGATCTTGACAGCCCGGGTCTCGAAGTCTTGCCCGCCGCTCAGGAAGCGGTTGAGCAGCGGGCTGAACACCAGCCGGCTCTGCTCGAGCGTCTCCATCAGTCGCAGCGTGAAGGTAACCCTTTTGTCGGTGCGCAGCGAGCCCAGGCGGACCGTGACCCGGTAGCGCCCCTCCCCCACCAGCTCCACCCCGGGCAGGCCCGAGTACGGATCGGGGCCCATATAGCCGGCCAGGGCGAGCACCTCCCAGCCCTTCTCAGGAAAGAAGTCGTCAGCGCGCAGGGTGGCGCGGTTGAGGGGGATGCCTGCCTCCTCGGCCTCCCGCACCATCTCGCGATAAGCCTTCACCCGGGCCGGCTCGAGCGAGGTCTCGAAGAGGCGTTCGAGGCCCGCCGCCAGGTCGTTGCCCAGACGCATCACATGCTGCTCTTTTTCGTAGGGCAGCTCAAAAGCGGACGTGAAGACGCAGAGCGAGGCCTCCAGCCCCAGCTTGGGAGCCAGGCTGGCCGCCTGCACCGCCTCGGCCGAGGCGGCGTAACCGTCGCACAAGAAGAGATGCGTGGCCCCCGACTCGTCCTGCCAGGTTCCTACCTGGTAGGTGGGGGCGTAAGTGCCGGACTCGGTGAACGCCTCCATCCCCGAGGGTAACTTCCAGCCCTCCTCCACCAGGTGGACGCCCAGCTCGCGCCAGCTGTCCCACAGGCCCGACAGGCGCCTGGCCCGACTCTTGCCGCCCAGCGTCCAGACGTGCACGTGCTCGCGGCGAATGCCCGGGTAGGCCAGCTCGATCGCCTCCAAGACCCGGGCGCGGGGGGTGCGGTAGTCCACCAGAATAGCCTGCTCGGCGGCCCGATCGACCACCTGACGGGGCAAAATCAGTGTGCCCATGTAGCCCTCGTAGGGGCGCAGGATGTGAAGAGGCTGGTTGAAGACGTGCAGCACCGTCATGGTACCCGACTCTCGGCCCAGCGCAAAGCGTGAGGTGTTCTCCAGGGTGTCGATGGCCGCCCCCCAGACGGTCAGGCCCGAGCGCTTGATCTCGCCGTAGAAGCCGTCCCAGCCATAGCTCGGGTCGTTGAGCAGGCGCACGACCCGGTCGTCGAGCCAGCGGGCCACCTCGGGGCGGGCATAGACTCGTCCGAAGCCAAGGTTGGGGTTGGAGCCCATTTCGGGCGTCTCGCCCCCCTTGGGCATCAAGCCTTCGCCCAGGCAGACCATGATGGCATGGTTCTCGGGCAGGTGGCGGGTCAGATACCACAGGCTCTCGCTCATGGCGTAGGCCGAGATGGCATCGGCCTCCTTCTTGACCAGGTTGAGCCCGGATTTATCCTGCCCGGCTCCCTCTCCGAAGCGGCCGAAGAGCCGGGTGCCCAGGGCTGTGACGGCCACCGTCATGGCCAGTGAGCGCTCGATGCGTCCGGTGATGAAGGACATCTCGCGCGGGTCGTCGATTGTGGGGCGGCCTCGCGTCCAGACCGTCTCCACGTCCTCCAGCCAGAGGTGGAAACGGCCCAGGATGGGGCGGGTATCGAAGGCCCACTGGGCCAGAGCGTCGCGTCGATCTTGCAGGGTCAGCATGGCCGGGCGTGGTTCCCCGCCTGAGCGGGAGGGTCCTTCGGCGCAGGAGATCGATTCGGCCATCCCGATGATCCCGTGCATGAGCCTCGGAGTGCTGGAAACCACCAGGACCGTCGTCGAGAAGGCACGCCACGTGCGCCTCGAGAGCAGGGTGCTGCAAGACCTGGCGGCACGCTGGAAGGCGTCGGGCTTCGGCGTGCCCGGATGGGACAGCGCTATTCACTACGCCGACGCCAACTACGTGCTGGTACTGGACGCCCTGAACTTTTGCTTCTGGGCCGACCCCGACAGGCCCCGCTGGGAGGTGGAGTACCAGGGCCAACAATTCAATGGCTACAAAGCCCTGTCGGTGGCTCTGCGGCGTGCCGTCGAGGAGGGAGTGCCCCTGCTCGAGGCCGACTGGCTGGCTTCGGTCAGCCGCGAGCAGATGGCGCACCTGCTGCGCGGGCGGGGCGAGATCCCCATGCTGGACGAGCGGGTGGCCAACGCCCGCGAGGTGGGACAGGCGCTTTCCGAGCGCTGGGAAGGGCGTTTCGAGCGCATGGTGGAGGCAGCCGGTGGCTCGGCCGTCAATCTGGTGCGGCTGGTGGAGCGCGAGCTGAGCTCGTTTCGCGACCTCTGCACTTACGACGGGGCAGAGGTGCGGTTCCTGAAGCGAGCCCAGATCCTGGCCGTGGACCTGTTCGGCACCTTTCAGGGTCAGGGCCCGGGTGCTCTGACCGGGCTCGAGCGGCTGACCGCCTTCGCCGACTACAAGATCCCACAGATTCTGCGCACCCTGGGCGGGCTGGTCTACTCCGAGGAGCTGGCCGAGCTGGTGGACAACCGCCGCGAGATCCCGGCCGGCCATCCGATGGAGGTCGAGATTCGAGCGGCGATGATCTGGGCCGTGGAGGAGCTGCGCCGGGCGATGGATCTTTGCGCCTACGAGATCGACTGGTTCTTGTGGAACGAGGGACAGCGACCCTGGCCGGGGGAAAAACCCTACCACCGCACGCGCACTGTGTTTTACTGACCGCCCTGCCCCGGCCAGCGACACGATGCTGACGCTCTGCACGAATCCGTCTTCCGGGATGATGGCGGCTCAGGTCCAAAAAAGGCCAGGGCCCTCCCTGCGGCATCGAGTTCACCTGGCCTCGCCTGCGCGTTTGACCAACCGTCTGAGCCAGATGCAGCCCGACTCGAGCCCCTGACAGGCCGCGCTCGCACAGGACCCCGCCCGACGCATCGAGAAGGCTCCCTTTTCGACTATGAACCAGACCCTGCAATTTCTCAACCAGGTCCAGAACGGGGGCAAGGCATCCATCGGCGCTATCGCGCCCACCTCGGCCTACGCCGCCCGGGCGATGGCGGAAGAGTGCGCCCGCCATCACACTCCCAAGAAGGTCCTTGAGCTGGGAGCCGGCACGGGAGCCATCACCACCCACGTCCTGCCCTGCATCGGCCCCCGCGATGAGCTGGTGTTGTGCGAGATCCATCCCGGTTTCGTGCAGTTCCTGAAGCGGCGCATCGAGACCGAGCCGGCCTTCCTGGCCCTCCAGGGGCGCATCACCCTGCAAGCGGTCAGCGCCAGCGAATTGGAGGGCGAAGGTGAGTACGACTACATCCTCTGCTCCATCCCCTTCACCATCCTGCCCCCTGACCTGGTGCGCGCCATCTTCGAGCGCTGCCGAGGGCTGCTCAAACCGGGCGGTATCCTCAGTTACATCGAGTACGCTTACCTGCGGGGTCTCAGGCGGCGCCTGATGGGGCCCCTCTACCCCGACCGCTTCCGGACCGTCGATCGGGTCATCACCGAGTATCTCTCACAGTACGAGATCGCCCGGCGCACCGTGGTGCGCAACCTGCCTCCGGCCTGGATTCGGCATCTGCGCTTCACCTCGGGTCCGCCCTCGCGCGCACTCTCCCTGGCCCCCCTGGAGGACCGCCACCGGGTGGCCCTCCCCTTTGGCTGGGGGCTGAGTCGCGAGGCCTTCAACGGCTCGGCCATCCTGGCCGCAGCCTCAGCGCTTTTCAAGTCGATGCGCCTTCCGCTGGCAGGCCTGCCCCTGGCGGCAGCCACAGCCTTCAGCACTTTCTTGCGCGACCCGGCCCGCGAGGTGCGATTGGATACCGACCTGGCCTATTCGGCCTGCGACGGAAAAGTACTGGCCATCGAGAGGCTGACCGACCCCCGCCTGGGGGAGGGGGAATGGTTGCGCATCTCGAGCTTCCTTGGGGTGCATGACGTGCACATCAACCGGGCCCCCATCGCCGGCAAAGTGGTAGATATCTTCAGCCGCACAGGGGGCAACGCCCCCGCGTTCCGGCCGGTGGCCGAGCACAATCACAGTCTCTTCACCGTACTCGAAGGCCTGCACGGTCGCTGTGCCGTGGCCCAGCGCGTAGGAGTACTGGCCCGCCGCATCGTCAACTGGTATCAGGTAGGCGACCTGCTCGCCCAGGGTGAGCGTTACGGGCTGATTCGCTTCGGCTCGCGTACCGACGTCTATTTGCAGGCCGGGCAGGTGGAGGTGCTGGTCAGGCCGGGGGATCGTGTGGTGGGTGGCCTGACTCCCCTCGCCCGCTATATTTCCGAGCGACCCAGATCAGCGGGCCACTGACGACATAGGCCAGGGCCACCAGCGACAGAGTACGGTGGAAGTCGACCACGCCCCCCGAAGCCACGGTAATCCAGAGCCAGATGGGTACTTTCTTGAGCTGGCAGCGCTTGGGGTAAGGAAACATACTGACCATGAGCACCGACAGCGTGACCACCAGAACCACCCCCCAGACGGGCGTGAGGTGGGGAGCGATCAGGTAGGTGCCAGAAAGCACCGCCGTGACGAAAGTGGTGGGGATGCCGGTGAAATAGGGTCCGGGGGCGGTCACGTTGAAGCGGGCCAGGCGATAGGCTCCCGTCAGGAGCCACAGACCGCTGGCCGCGCCGATCAGGGGCAGGGCCACGTGAGGCGCCAACCAGCTGAAGGCCAGCACCGATCCGGCCACGATAAACGAGGTCATATCGGCCAACGAGTCGAGCTGGGCACCAAAAGGAGTGGCTACGTTCCAGAACTTGGCCAGGGCCCCGTCGGCGGCATCGAGCACCACACAGACCAGAAGACACCAGGCGGCCACTCCGGGCAAGCCGGCCATGACCGCCAGCACGGCCAACAGGCCCAGCAGCAGATTGGCGCTGGTACAGCCCGTCACGATATAGAAGTGAAGCTTCAGGGGGTGGGTCGGTCGGACCAGAAGCTCGAATGCCGAGCGAAGCATCTCTTGAGGTTCGCCTCGAAAGGAGAAAACCCTACCCCGACCGCTGCTCGCCCACCAGGCGCAGGGCGGGCTTCAGGCTGTGGCTGCGCTTGCGACGCCGGGAGCGCCACTGGCCCTCGAGGAAGAGAAAGAGAACCGCGATGGCAGCCACAACCACCCCGATGCTCACCCACATCCAGTCGTCGCGAAAAAAGTGAGCGATGACGCCGGCTCCCAGCGCGCCAATACCACTCCCGAGATCGCCGAAACAGGCCACCACGCTCATCCCCAGTCCCCGCTGGCTGCCCGAGCGCTCGACCGCCAGAGTGGAAAGGGCGGGATAGATCATACCGTAGGACAGACCCGCCCCGGCCCCCGCCCCCAGCATCAAGGGCAGGGCCCGCCACCCGGTGGGGCTGAGGAAGCTGAAGAGGATCAACGATCCCCCCTGCATCAGCAAGGCCAGCGGAATGGTGCCGGAGGCACCCAACCGGCTGGCGAGAAAGCCCGAGAAGACCCGGGTCAACACGGCCGCCACGGTGTAACACACGAAGACATAACTGATGCCAGTGAGTCTCTTGGCCTCGATGTAAGGAGCAATGAAGCAGAAGACGCTGCCGATGGCCATGCCCATGGCTACGGCGGCCATGGTCAGCCCGCGCATGCGGGCCGCGAAAGCCATGCGCAGAAAGCCGAAGTTGCGACGATCGTTGGGCAGAGGCACAACTTTCGGCTCGTGCACCAGGTGGGAGAGCAGGGCACCCGCCAGCATCAGACCGGCAGCAGACCAGAAGACGACCGGAAAACCTCCGAAATTCTTCAACTGCTCGGCCAGCACCGGACCGCAAGCCCCGGCCAGCAAGCCCGACACGCCAAAGATCCCCAGCATCTCAGTCAATTTCTGTGGCGGGGCCTGATCGGAGACCCAGGTCCAGGTGGAGGTGAAGAAAAAGGAGAAACCCAGGCCGTGCAGGGTTCGCACCAGCAACATCAGGGGCAGGCTCACGGGCAGGTAGATGTAGCAGAGGATGGAGCCGACCATCAGGTAGGACCCCCAGATGAAAAAGACGCGCCGACCCCAGCGGTCGATACGCCGACCCAGCCAGGGCTGAATCAAGACCGAGATGATCCAGAAAACGGCGTCGGTCGTACCCACCTGCCAGCGGGTCATTCCGGCGTGAGTGAAGTAGAGCGTTAGCAAGAACATGACCGCCTGCCCCGTCATGCAGAGCAGGTTCATCATGCAGGCCTTCCAGAAGTCGGCCGAGTAACCGCGGCCCGGGAGCTTCCTCATCGGATAGAGCCTCTTTGCCCTTGCAGGGCTTTCATCCTTTACCGCAAGTGGCCAGGCAAGACGAGCACACCCGAATTTTTTACGCCTCAGGCAGCCAGATAGCAGCCGGGCCCGGAGGAGAGGTCCATCAGCGCCGTCCGATAAAGCTCGAAGTCGCGCGCTGCCAGGTCAAAGTGCCGGCGCGCCAACCCCAGTCGCTCTGGTTTGGAATCGCGGCAGTAGGCCTCCAGGAGATCGAGAGCCTGACTCAGATTGGCCAGCTCCCCCTGGGCCGATCGCTCGACCGCCTGCCAGCGCAGAAGATAGCTGCGCGGTGCTCGCAAGGGGCGGGGGATCGCGCGTCGCTGGCGCCGCTCGCTCAGATCCCGACGCGCCTGGCTCACCCACCGGCGCAGGGCGCTGTTGCGCAGTCCTCTGCGTTCGATTGAGTCCACGATCACAGGCAGGTAGTCCAGACCGCCTCCCATTTGCCAGGTCCTCCCGACTCGGATGAGGTTCAGTGATTTGACTCTAGCTCGAGCGGGCCGCGCTGTCGGTGCGCGCGACAGGCCGGAGACGGTGATCTCGATCACGAGTTGAAAAAAATTCACTCAACAGGTCTTCGCAAACGTTGTAGTGAAGCCATTGAGGTCTCCGCGGGCGATTGACAGAGCGGACTTCGTGTGGTATAAAGAGTTGGATTCTTTGAGCTTTTATTCCACCCGTTCCCCTGCTCCGGGCCATCCGCGGGCCGGGACGCGAGGAATATTCAACGCCCGGAGAACCGAACAGGAAGGAGGATCAAAGCGTTGCTTCCGCCCCGTGAGGCGGAGCGCATCCACTATGAGCCACGCCGTTTTGGTACTCAATGCAAGTTACGAGTTCCTCAACGTCACCTCTCTCAAGCGAGCGGTCAAGCTGCTCTACAAGGGCAAGGCCGAGGTGGTCGAGGCGGTTGACAATCGAGCGGTGGTATCGCGGCACTTTCGCCTGCCGCTGCCCTCGATCATCCGCATGCTCTACTTCATCCACCGCCCCTTCAAGGAGGTCCCCCTGACGCGCAAGAACATCCTTTTGCGCGACCGGCACGTGTGCCAGTATTGCGGCAAGCCGGGCGACACGGTCGACCACGTGCGACCGCGCAGCCGCAAGGGGCCCGACAGCTGGGAGAACTGCGTCTGTGCTTGCGCGGCCTGCAACCGGCGAAAGAACAATCGCACGCCGGAGGAAGCCAACATGTTGTTGACCCGCAAACCGCGCAAGCCTTCGCATATCCCCTGGCTTTTGATCAAGCAAGACGCTAGCAGAGAGGGCTGGGCTCGCTTCCTGTTCTGGAACATCTCCATCGAGGAAGTGCCTGACTGACTCTTTCAGGGCGCTCGACCGAGAGCCGGACTTTGCTCCGGCTCTCTTGTTTTCGTGCCCCGAGGGGTCTTTTTCGAAAGAGCAAGAAGAGAGCGCCCGTGTGGCAATCTGCTCTCGATATCGCCGGGCTGGTCTTGCTCTTGCCCCTGCTCGTTCCCACCCTCCTGTGGTTGATGCTTGGCCTGCCCACCATGGTCATCCGCTGGCTGCGCGACCAGGGGTTCTTTTACAACCTGCTGGGGTCGCGAGCAGGTGCTCGGCACCCGCTGAAGAGCTATCTCAAGTTCAAGAAGCGCGACCAGCTCGGGGTGCTGACCATCAGCATCAAGCGCTATCTCCACGACGACTTCCGGCTGGCCTGCGAGCGCTTGCAGGAGGAGCTGGGTCAGCGCCCCCCGCTGGCCGTTTTTCCAACCCCGATGAATGCGGCCCTGCAGCTGAGTTTCAGTCTCAATCCGCCCCTCGGAGCGGTAGGCTTCGAGCACTGGGTGGAGCAGACCATCAGTCCCGGAGGGTTGGAGGTGACTCAAGAGCTGGAGATCGGTCCCGGCCAGTCGGTCTCGCTTCGCGCTCCCAGCCTCTACTTTCTGAAGGTTGACGAGCAGCCGGTGGTGCTGGACACCACATACTGGGATCAGGGCTACTCCGAGGATGTCACCATCCACGTGGCCTACCTCAAAGGCTCCGGCGAGCAGGCAGCCGAAAAGCTGGGCCAGCGCATCCGCCGCGAGATCACTCGCAACAACCGCTACCGCGGTTGTTTGATCTCACTCACCGGAGGGATCCTCGAGCAAACCAAGCTCAGCATTTTGAGCCGTCCCAGCGCCGAGCATCCGGTCTTCGACGAGGACATGCTCAACCAGGTCGACCAGGCGGTGCTGGCCTTCATGAAGAACCGCGAGCAGCTCAAAGCCGCCGGCATCCCCACCAAGCGTGGCTTGCTCTTGGTAGGTCCCCCCGGCACCGGCAAAACCACCCTGGTGCGCTGGCTCTTGAGCAACGCCCCCGAGTTCACCGCCATCCTGGTCCAGGGCGAGTCACCCGACCAGCTGCGGCTGGTCTTCTCGCTGGCCCGCGATCTCTCTCCCAGCCTGATCCTGATGGAAGACGTCGACCTGCTGGCCACCAATCGCTACCAGAACAACCTGTCGTTGTTCCTGGGGGCGCTCTTGACCGAGATGGACGGGGTTCAGGGCAACGAGGACGTGGTGGTGCTCATGACCACCAACGACTCGAGCGAGATGGAAGCGGCCCTCATCCGCCGCCCGGGGCGAGTGGATCACATCCTCACCATTCCGGCCCCCAACGCCCAGCTGCGCCTGCGACTGCTCAAACGCTTCCTGGAAGGTCCGGGAGGGCCCCCGGACGAGGATCTGCAAAAGGTTGCCGAAGCCAGCGACGGACTGCTCCCCGCTGCCCTGCACGAGCTGGTCAAGCAGGCCGCCATCCGAGCCTTGAGCCGCGGCTCGCTGAAGGAGAACGGCAAGCCAGGCATCGAGCTCGACGATCTGATGCAGGCGGTGGGACCGGTCAAACAGCAGTTCAAGGAGCCGGTGGACAGCCGCATGGGGCTGCGGCCAAACTGAGGCCGCGCATGGGCCGTGCTTTGAGCTTTGAAGGAAGTTTTATCCCAGCAGGTTGTTGAGAATGGCGACGTTGATCGCGTAGACGGCCGTCAGCCCCTGCAGGGCGGACTCATGCGAGAGGGTCTCCCCTGCCCGAAGGGGCGCGTCCGAGGCCCAGTAGCCCACGCCCACCCGCAGATTCTCGCGCAGGTAACCCAGCTTGCGACACTGGTGCATGGCCCGCACGTAAGGAATCCCCTCCATCTCCAGGCCCAGAATCCTCCACTCGTCTCGATAGCGCTTGAGCATCTCGTCATTTTGCAAGATGGTACCCAGCACCGTCAGCATCGGACCATCGGCATAGACCTCGCCCAGCTCGAGATCGTGGAAATCTTCCCGGCCCAGAAAGTTCCCGAAGGGCAGGTCGTAGACGTCTCGGCTGCCCTCGCGCAGCAGGTAGTTGGGTAGCATGACGCCGCCCCGATCCCCCACCACGGTGCCAGCCTTGCCCATGATGGAGAAGCTGGCCACGCGCCCGTTAAAGCGGCGAAAGAGCTGCTCCACCACGATGCCTGCCTGCTCGCCGAAGGCGTAGTCGACGTTGAGGAGCAGCGGGCGCTCGCTGGTGATGCGCTGGCGGTCGAGCTTGAGGCGGGGATCTAGCTGATCGAAATCGATGCGGGCCAGATCGAAGGCCTGGGCCCCCACCCCCACGTGAAAGGTGTCCTCCAGGTTGCGCAGGCCGTGCTGCTCATCCCAGGCCCGGCGCTCAGCCGCTTTGTCAGGATGCGCCGCCAGCCAGTCAGCCAGAGCCAGATAGACCAGATTGCTGGTGGGCTCGCCTCCGTAAAGATCACGATGAACCGATTGCTCGGCCGCCCAGGCCCAGATAGCCGCCTGCTCCTTGCGCGGATAGCTCGAGAGCAGGTTTAGACAGGATTGGAGATTGCTCGACAGGATGTGCACCTCGTGCTCGGCTGACGCGGCCGTTTCCTGGAACAGGTGCTCGGACCACGCCCGGGCCCGCTCGATGGAGGCCTCGATGGAGTAGTCGCGGTGCAGGCGCACAACCAGGCTGGGCGGGTGCTCGGTCAGGTAGAGCACCCGACGCAGCAGCTCTCCCCTCCAGTGCTCGTCCAGGCGAACCATGGCATCATCGGTGCTGCCGAGCTGGAAAGCCAGACGCGCCGTCAGACGGTTCTGCACGGCGATGTCGAAGGGACCGTCCAGGTAGCGCTGGATATCGGCCAGCAAAGGAGTTCCCTTGAGTAACTCGCGAATCTTGTGGGCCTCGATGGCATAGGAGGTCAACAAGGTGACCAGGTCGAGCAGCTCGGTCACGCCCTCGCGAGCCACCACGATCACGATGTCATCCCCGATCAGGAAGGTGGAGCGCCGACGAGCCGGTGTTTTGACCCGCTGCACCCCGGCCATGGTGGGCAGCTTGTCGGGCACGTCGGCCTGCACCAGGAACTCGCGCAGGGCGTGGATTCCTTCGGGGAGTCGAGCGGTACAGTAGATCAGGGCATCTACGTCCACCAGGGCGCTCTCATTGCAGTAGCGGTGGAGGCTCGGCCGCATGGCCCGGAAGGCGTCCAGGAACTCGTCGATCAGATAGACCCCCCGGATGGCACCGTGGCGCACCAGGATCTCGAAATTTTCGATGTGAGAGCTCACAAGCCGGGCAGGTCCGTGCTATCAAGAATGACCTTGACAAACCCGCCCTTGGAGCGATTCGGATCGTCCTGGTTCAGCTCATAGCCGACCAGAAAGCCCGTTCGGGCGTCATAATAACGCTGTCCGGACAGGTCTCCCTCGCGCACCTGCACCTGCCAGACGCTCCAGCGCTCCCAGCGCTTCTCGAACTGGACCAGTCCAGCTCTGGATGGGGTGCTGGCCTTGCGCTGAGCGGGCGACAGGTAGAGCAAGCCCAGGTTGGACTCGGGCAAGGGCTGGCCATCGGTTGGAGCCAGCTGGCTGTCGAGGGCGGCGATGGGCTTCTTCTCCTCCCCCAGCCCCAGCTCGTTACCGGCCAGAAACGTCAGGCGCAACTTCCTGTGCTGGCTCTTTCCGTTCCGATCGGTGTGCACCAGCGAATATTCGAGATAGCTGCCGACTGGCGCCAGGGTGACGGGGGGGGTCGCTCCTCCTCCTCCACCGACTCCCGAGCAACCGGCGGACAGTACGATCAGGGCAAGCAACAAGAGTGTTCTCACAGCCGGGGCACTTTCGCCCAGCGGACGGGTCAATCCTCGGCGATGACGATGACCCGATCGTCGGCGCCCAGAGTGATGCTCCTCGACTTGGGCGGATTGACCACGATTCCGTATGCTTTGGAAGCATTGAACTGATCGCGCACGTTTCGATAGCCGATGGCCACCTGACCGCGCAGGCGGGCAGCCTCCACCAGGGTGGCGAAGGTGACGGTGCTGCCAGCCTTGAGGTAGTCGCTGGCGGGCTTGACGTAGATCTCCGAGCCCTCGGAATTGAAGAGGTCCTCGAAGACTCGCATCAGGTGTTTGTTCTCAGAGACCTGGCTCATCAAAAGGCTGACGATCTTGTCCGAGACGATGAAGTCGTCGGCCTTGGTCACCTCGGCAAGCTCGCGGTTGCGCACGTCGAGCATCTCGCTGACGATGGAGAGGTCGATGTTGGCTTGCTCGGAGATGTTGCGAAGATGCAGCAGGGTCACCAGAGTCTGGGCGTCGGCTTCCTGCAGGTCAAGGTGATCCTTGTAGCAGAGCAACAGGAGGTGGTCATAGCTGGCTACATCCAGCGAATCGAGCACACGCCGGTCAGTTGTGTCCGCGTTCGCATACTCCAGGGTTGTGTTCTTGAGGTCGAGCTCAGCGACTCTCTCGGCTACGTCCTGGGTGGACACGACCTTGAGAAAGGAGCCCGGCGGCACGTACCGATCGAGCTCGCGCGCCAGAATGCGGGCTCGTTCGTTCCAGCCCAGGAGCAACGCGCGCTCGGGCGCTGTTTCAGTCTCTGACTTGCTGACCACCGCGCTCATCTGCAGACTGGGATTACCCGTGCCGACGCGCAGAGTACTGTCATCTTCTGCGATGACGATGAGCTTGTCGCCGGTTGCGATCACGGTATCCATCGGCGGGTTCACCTTGACCCGGCCATCGGCGAACTGCAGACCGAGCACGGTGCACTCGGGATAAGCAAACAGCGCTTCGCCAAACTTCCTGCCCGCCATGCTCGGCTCCTGGCGCATGTAAATCTCAGCCCCCTCGAAGTCCATCAGCTCGGTGTAGACCACGGACAGGCCAGACTGTCGACAGGTCTGCACCATCACCCTGGCGACGAGATCGTCAGCGAGCAAGAGCTCCACCTCGTTCTTGCCGACCATCCGAGCCACCTCGAGGTTGCGCTCGTCCTTGATCTCGGCCACGATGTGATAGGGCTCGGGCCGCCGATCGGGATTGTTGGTCACGGCGAGGATGGTCTTGATCGTCTGCGAGTCGGCGTTGCCCTCCTCGGGCGAGAGCACGATGATGGACCTGGCCTGGTAAGGGTTGACGATGTCCAGATCAACCAGGCTGTTGGGGTTTCCTGAGCGGCAGATGACCCGCGTGCGGCGCAGGTTGCCCACCTCGGAGCGAATCTCGTCCTCCATCTCCACCTTGTCTTTGTCGGCCAGCACCACCACGCAGGGGCTCTTCTCGCTCTCCTGAGCCACGGTCAGCTCGCTGATGATGGTAAAGATCTTGGAGCTCCAACCCAGGATCAGAGTATGGCCCTCTTCGATCACGAACGAGCGTCCTTTGCGCAGCTCATCCAGCTTGCTCTCCAGGCCGCTCGAGAGAATACCGATCAGGGTGCTGACGATGAAAATGCCGCCCACCGTGACGGCGGCCATCACCAGCCGAAGGGACCAACCCTGATCGCCGGCCAGGGTGCCGGCGTCGATGGCGTGCATGGTGCCCTGCCAGAGCTCCTCGATAAAGCCCGTGTCATTGATGCCGAGCACCGTGACCACCGTCGCCGCCACCACCACCATCGATAGCGATACCAGTCCCAGCCAGCCGATCATGGCCGCCGGGCCCCGTGCCATGGTGTTGTCAAAGAAATAGCGGAACCGGTCGATGGAGGTAATCTTACGCATGCCCTGGGCGGTTCGTGGTCTGGGGAAGGTCGCCCCTCCTGGTGAGGGCGAACCCGAGTGCATGCCCTGGGACCCGCACTGCTACGCCCGCTTTCAAGTCGAGCGAGAGGCGCCGTTCTGTGATTTGCTGGGTCTCCTGCGAACCGTCGCAGGCATGCGGGTCATCGATCTGGGCTGCGGGCCCGGGGTCTTGACTGCTCGACTCTTCGAAGCCCTGCCGGAGGCCAGGCTGACGGGGCTGGACTCCTCCCCCGAAATGCTGGAGAAAGCCCGAGCCCTGGAGCGTCCCGGTCTCAACTTCCGATTGGGCCGGGTGGAGGAGCTGGCGGGCTCCTACGACCTGATCTTCTCCCACGCCGCCCTGCAATGGGTGGACGACCACGAGAGACTTTTCCCTCGCCTCTTCCGACATCTCGCGCCTGGCGGGCAGTTGGCCGTGCAGATGCCAAGCAACCACGACCATCCGAGTCACCTGGCCATCCTGGAGACGGCCTCAGAGGAGCCCTTTCTGAGCGCACTGCAGGGCTGGTCGCGCTGCTCACCGGTGTTGCCCCTGCAGCGCTACGCCGAGCTTCTCCACGCCTGCGGGGCGGTCGAGCAAGTGGTGCTGCAGAAGGTTTACCCGCACCTTCTGCCCGACTCGGACGCCATGGTGGAGTGGGTGCGAGGAACCGCCCTGGTGCCCTATCTCGAGCGGCTCGAGCCCGTTTTGCAGGAAGCGTTTCTGGACCGCTGTCGGCTCAAGCTAGGGGTGCTGTTCCAGGAGCGACCGGTGTTCTACGGATTCAGCCGGATTCTGCTCTGGGGCTGCAAGAGGCTCGGTCCGCCAGGCGCCTGAGCCCGGGCTCCTGGATGGCTCAGCCCTCCCAGGCAGGAATCCGGGCCCCGATCACTGATCCTCTTGTCATGAGAATCAGCCTGATGGTCCTGATCGTGCTCCTCGCGCTCCCCGTTGCAGCCGAACCCGGGATAGCGGTGATCCTCGACTCTCGCCACTCCGGCCAGTCCGAGCTGGCAGCCCGCGCCAAACGCTTTCTCTACGTGCTGATTCGCCAGAACAAGCTGGCCGACTACCAGCTCAGCCTCAAGACGATGGATCTGGCCACCGCCGAGGGACGGCGCTTCCAGCGCGATTTCCAGCTCACCGGCCGCGATCTGCCCGCCCTGGGATACTACCGGCGCCAGGGCAACCGCATCGACATGCGCAACCTGCTGCGCGCCTACAAGGATCCCCTGGCCACAGCCGAGATAGCCTTTCGCTGCATTCAGGTGGACGAGCCCAACCTGATCACCTCGACCACCGTCTGGACCGGCGCCAGCCTGGCCACCGACCCTCCCGGAGCCCGGGTTCTGGAGGGAGAGACCGAGCTGGGGGTCACCCCCTGCCAGGTCAGCCTGGCTCCCGGTCGTCGCCAACTCAGCCTGCTCCATCCCGACTGCGCCAGCGAATCGGTGGTGTTGAACTTGAAGGCCGGAGACCACCTGGAGCGCTCGCTGCAGTTGACCCACAGCCCGGCTGAGCTGAGCATCGAGTCGTCCGGTCCTCCGCTCGACCTGGTGCTGAATGGCCAGGAGGTGGGGACGACTCCGCTGACCCTGCCGGTGCAGGCGGGCCAACACCTCCTGGAGGCCTCGGGCCCGGGAGTCTTCCCCCTCGAGCTCGAGTTGCGAGCCGAGCCCCAGACCCGCACCCAGGCCATCTTGCGGCCGACTCCCCGGCAGGTGCGAGTGGGCCTGGCCGAGATCGACGCCGATGGCTACCTGATCGGTCCATCCTACGACCTGCTGCCCATCCCCAGCGGGGATGGAGTCGAGTTCGACGACTCCGAGCTGGCCCAACGCCTGGAGGCCCGCATGGACGAGGCCGACCTGCGGCTGGTCGACTCTCAGGCGCCCTGGGACTGCGCCGTCAAGCTGGACGTGGATGCCTGGGAAACCTCCGTGACCGTCCAGCTAACCATCCTCGACCGGGCCGGCGAGACGATGCAAACTCTGTCCGCCCAGCGTGGCATGCCCTGGCTGACCTTCAACGCCCAGGGCGCTGCCCGCAAACGTGCCCTGCAGATGATCGACGAGCTGACCGACGGAGCCGCCAGCTGGATCGCCTCCAACGTGCAGCCCACCCCTCTCACGGCCGAGGAGCAGGCCGAGAGCCTGGAGCTGCGGGTCCTGGGGCCACTTCCGTAGCTTCCGGCCGCCCGACCTGAACATGACGAAAGTTATTCAAGCCATGTTGGTGCCTTTGCGCCATCCACACAACGAGGTCATCAGGGGACCGAGTCGGCGTCTGGCATTCGATCGCGGCTCAGGGCGGAGAAACCGAATCACCCTAACTGGCCGCGGAGCGCGAGAATTCGCTACTTCCATCGGCCGAGAGCATCATACCAGCACAGAGATGGACAGGTGTACTAACGACACTGCGGGCTTAGTGTGGGTTTTGCTTTGCGAGCCTCCAATTCATGCTTGCGTGTTTACTTAAGCAAGTCGAGAGCGAGACAGACCCAGAAGTCTTTCTCGATATTGCGCTCGCTGGTTCCTAGCCGTCGCGCTGCCTCGGCAAAGAGTCCGCGTTGCTCGTCTGCACTGGCCGAGAGGACCTGCTTGAACCCCGGGTCGATGGCCATCAGGCGAGCAACTCCCTGACGAACGACTGCATCCAGATCGGCATGGCCTGAAGACCGCCCTTCAGGTCTGCGGCCAAGTTTCCGGATTCATCACGCGCAAGCAGGTTGCGGAGAACCTCCATGACCTTGTCGTGATCGGTCTCGAGCGTGTCGTGGACCCATATCAGTGCAGTGCCTGGACAACCCGCATTCCTGGACGACCGGCCCAGTAGAGGCGGCTCGGGGATGCTTGCTTGAAGCGAATTTGCTGGGCGCCGAGCCTGATCGGCTTCAGGCGGGCGTCGGTGAGAACTACGATTTGGGCTGGAACTGCCGTCGTAAGGCCGATGTCATTGGCAGCCGTCATTCCGTCGACAAGAAGTCGCGCCTGGTCACGCCGTGCTACGGCATCGATTACGGCGCTCGTCTGTGGTGGGCCAGGTTTTCCGGTCAGTTGGTTAGGGGCGGGAAGGTCATAGAGGCCTCGTTCGACGCGACGCACGTCACCCTCGGCAACTAGTCGCTGCAAGGCTTTGTCTACTGCGTCACGACTGCCGAAATCAAGAAAGTCGACGGCGGTCCAGACCTTCCGAGGAGACGTTGTATGATGTCGTGCTTCACCACAGTGCTGTCCGAAATATGCGGTATTTTTCGGACAGATTGCCGTTCATCCCCCCGGCTTGGGGTTGAGGCAGCAAATCTGGTAGCGCGGAACCAGGGGGCAAGAGGCCCCGAAGACCACGCCATCAAGCCCTTACCCGGAGCAGGGTAGGCGCCGGATCGTAGCGCCGAAAGGGTCGCCTCATCTCACCCAGAAACACCCCCGGTGACACTCGCCCCCATCCTCGTTCTGTCCAGACCCTACGTCGTGTCCCTCGAGCCTTACCTGGCCGACAGTGAGACTGAGTTCGCTGCGGCGGTGAAATCGCTGGACTCCGTGCGTGCGGCGGGGTTGGCACTGGCCGCCCGTCTGCGGGGGCACGCGTTCCGCCTGACCGCCGAGCAACTCGAGTGGTTGCTCCCGCGCCTGGAGGACCCTGTACTGCTGCCCTGCTTGGTCTCGTGTTGCCTGGAGCCGGAGCCCGTGCTGCTGCGCCTCCTCGAACGGGAGCCGGACCTGGAGGTGCAGGTGGCGGCTCTGTTGAGCGCGGCTATCCTGGCCCGCGGACGGGCGCCTTCGGCTGCGCTGGTCAGCCAGGCCCGACGACTCTCGCGCGTCACCCACCCGACTTTTCAACTGCCGATTGGGGCCGCTTGCGAGTTGCTTGACGACGCCCGACTTAGGGACCAGACCAGCTCGCTGCGCTCGCTGGCGCGGAGCATCGGCTTCAAGCTCATGGTGAGTCGATTCGAGCGCTGCCTGGCCGGTGACTTCCTCGAGGCTCTCCCGGATCTGGGCGCAACCGGCCTGACGGCCCGGCGAACCGCGCCGAAGGTGGGTCGCAACGAGCCTTGCCCCTGCGGAAGTGGCAAGAAGCTCAAAAAATGCTGTGAGAAGCAGGCCGTCCAGCAGGTTGGTCCCGCCCTGCCCGCCCCAACTCGGGTGAACCCGCGCAAGCTCGCTGTCAACCAGTTGATCGCACTTGACCCTCACGAGCTTCCTCTGGTTTCTCTGGAGCTACTGGTGGAGGAGCTTGGCCAACGGGGTCTCCTGGAAGAGGCTGAGCGAGCGCTCGACGTCTTCCTCGCTCACCCCGATCAACGCGACCACCCCGACGACTGTCGGTATGGGCTCATTTTGGACGCGCAGTCCCGCCGCGACCTGGGGGTGTTGACCCGCCAGATCGAGGCCCTCGACCCTGAGGGGGCTTTTCGATTGCTGCGGCGCGGGGCTCTCCTGGTCCTGCGGGATTGCCCTCTGATCGAGCTCGAGGCCTTTGCCCGCGAGTTGTTGCAGAACCGGGATGCCGAGATTGATTTCGCCCATTTCCTGCTCGATCTTCGACCCGGGCTTGGCGTGGTGTTTGCCCGCGCCTCCCTGGGCCTGGATCGAGACCTGGATTCCGTGACACTGCTCCAATCAGTGGAGGAGGCTCTGGCCGACCTGGAGCTGCCTCCAGACGATCGCTTCCAGGAACTCTGGGATGTTCTGTCCGAGAGCGATGGCCGTACCGGGGACGAGTCGGACCTGCGTCAACGTCTTCAGGCCACGAGCGACGAGGTGCAGTTGCTGAAGTCCAAGTTGCAGGAGGCCGAGGAACAGGTGAGCCTGGCTCAGAGTCCGTCCCCCGTCATTGCGCCGGAGGCGGCGAAGGAGCCTTTGCCCGAGCAAGAGGCCGAACTCAAACGCCTCCGTGGGCGCTTGGCTGAAGTCAAGCAGCTTCTCAAAGAGCGTAACCAAGAGAGAACGGAGCTGCGTCAGCAGCTCTTGCGACGGCCGACGGTGGACGAACCCCAGCCGGGGATGCAGGAGGAAGAGGAGGAGCCTGGGGAGCCGACCAGCGAGCGATACCCGGTGCTGGTGCCAGATCTGGGCCGCGAGGCCATCCGAGAGCTCGAGGCGCTCCCCACCGCCCGGGCGGCCCAGAGCATGCGGCTTATCGGCCAGTTGTGCGCGGGCGACGAGGCCGCCTGGGCCGGCGTCAAGTCCCTGAAAATGGGCGACTGCTACTCGGCCCGAATAGGCCTGCACCACCGGCTCCTCTTCCGAGTGAATCGCGAGGGACGCCGCCTCGTGGTTGACCACATGATTCCGCGCTCGAGCCTTGAGAGACACCTGCGGCGAGACTGAATGTTGGCGAGTATTGCAAGTGTCACCATTGATAGTAATTACGGTCGGTCCCTTGGGGACGAAATTGCCGGCACAAGTCTAGTCCAGACGAGACGCTTTCATGGTGCCTGACATAAAACGCCATTGGTGTACTGAATAAATGAACTTTACGAGTGTTTTTTTCATCATGTTGGGGCATGGTGACCCATGGTGATAAGTTTTATTTCATGCGGGTTTCCGTGTCGTCGACTGGTGACCTGGATCGTGCCGTAGCGGCAATCTCGTCCCCCGCTGGTCCCCAGAGCCGCGGATCTCGTCATAGCAGGCTTCTTGCTTAATCATGGCAGCAATGGGTTCGTTGCGGAGAAGATATTGCGTATTCCCGCTGTGGCTCCGACCACCAGATCAGTCGCATCCGAGGAGAAGACGATCAATCGACCATCCCCGGAGATGTCGGGGTTCTGACTGGCCCCGTTGCCTGTGTTGGTCACGACGATATTGAGACTGACGGCCTGCGTGGTCCCGGTCTGAGTGTCATGAAGGAAGACATCGGCCAATCCGTTTTGGTCACGCGTGTCGAGGTTGGTCGCCAGCGAACCGAACACGACGAACCTCCCGTCGCCCGAGACTTTCGGGTTGATCGAGCGACCATCGGCCTGTCCGTCTCCGGTTGCGACGCTGACGCGTGTTGTCACTCCGGTTTGGTTATCGTGGCGGAAAACGTCGGTAACTCCATTGGTGTCACCTGCTACGAGGTTGCTGGCATCAGACTGGAAAACCACGAAACGACCATCATCGGAAACGTCGAGAACGCGCAGGGCGAGCAAGCCGGTCCCGCCGCTGTCTGCATTCCCTTGAGTTCCGTCACTGGCCACACTCACACGGGTCGTCTGGCCTGTCTGAAGGTCGCGGAGGAAGACGTCGCGCACGCCGTTGGTATCGTTCGATACGAGATTGGTAGCTACCGAGGCGAAGGCGACGAAACGGCCGTCGGAGGAGATGCGAGCTGCACCGCTGTCCCCGTTACCGGGAACGGCCGCTGAGTCGAGACTGACGCGGACCGTTGTCCCGGCCGCGACGTCTCGCAGGAAGACGTCCCGGAATCCCCCTACGTCTCCAGGGATGAGGTTGGTGGCCACGGACTCGAAAGCGATGAGGTTTCCGTCGCCGCTGATCGAGGTCGAACCGCTAAACCCGTTCGCCGGTCCGCCTCCGTTCGCCACGCTGACCAGGATGGTCTGGCCGGCCTGGTCGTGGAGGAACGCGTCGACCAGGTTGTTTGTGTCGTTCGGGACGAGGTTAGTGGCGTCGGACTCGAAGGCCACGATGCCTGCGATGGAGGTAACCGCATCGCCGCTGTTTCCATTCGCCTCAGTCCCGCTCGAGTCAACGCTTGTTCGTTGGGTGGAAGAAGTCGCACGGTTGCGGAGATAGGAGTCGAGGAACACAGTAGGCGACTTGCCGGGAACCAGGTGAGCGGCGTCAACTACTTTTACCGATCGGCGACAACTATAATTACCGATCATGGTAGCGCACATGTTCGGCGCGCTGGGAGGGGAGGAACGAAGGC